>TARA_R110002049_G_scaffold5212_7_pt1 | contig 33087 bp, 29 predicted proteins | sample TARA_R110002049 | Tara Oceans TARA_R110002049 (sample SAMEA4396941) | marine metagenome | biome: Polar Biome; feature: [SRF] surface water layer (ENVO:00010504); material: water (ENVO:00002006), including particulate matter (ENVO:01000060) such as... | depth 5 m
TGAGCGCCAGGTTGGATGACCGCCGCGGGACCCCGTGTTTCAGTTTTGCCCTGAAGAACAACCCTATCTCTCGCGGCGATGCTGGCGTTCGGGCCTGGGCAGCAGCCCGAAGCAGAGTGAAAAGTGTAAGTTTGCGAACCCTGATACGACGGTAAGCCGTCTGCACCATGGCTATTTTCTTACACTGGAGGTGCCTGCTCGCTGAGACGCCTCAGCCTGGCCGCTGCTGCTGGAACAAACGTACTTTTGCCAGCAGCAGTTGCGCGACGAGTTCCAGCAGGAGAGCGTGGTTTGCCCGGTGAATGCTTTGCAGGCCGGTGTTTATCTCGCCTTCGAGAGCATTGCACTGTGCCGCGCTGAGGCCATCGGGTAATTCGACGCTGAAACCGTACTGCTCCGTGGCGCTCACGCGGCTGTAGATGTCGCTCAGCTGGGCAGTAGCGAACGCTATCAGTTGTTCGTCTGCGCCCTTGCTGCGCAATAGCAGGCTCAGCTGCCGTTCAAGATAGGCCAGCGCCTGCGCCTGCTGTGATGGGAATTCGAGCACATCGCCCATGAATGCCTGTCCCCGGATGCATACTTGTCCGCTATCCTAGCGAAGCGGCTGTGTTGCGGCAATCGGCTGGCTGTAGCGGCCTGTTGAGGTACGGCGTAGTCGTGGGTTGCGAAAATCGTTAGCTGGTTAGTTCAGTCGCAACAGGTTGGATAGCTGCGGGTCGGGATTGGCCGCGCGACGCAGCACCAGGATGATGTTGCCGATGCTCTGCACAATTTCTGCGCCCGTGCGCTCACAGACTTCCTCGGCCAGAGCCTGCTTCTTGTGGCGGTCACCCACTGCGAGTTTGACTTTGATGAGCTCATGCCGTGACAGGGCAGCATCTATTTCGGCGATGACGTTGTCCGTGAGGCCATTGCCCGCCACGATCACCACTGGCTTCAACTTGTGTCCGAGTGTGCGCAGTTGCTTCAGGGCTGCGGGAGAGTTCTTACGCATGGGAGATTAGCGGTTACAATACCGGTTCAGTCGGGGCCGCCAGTCTACACAAGCGTCTCCGGGCAAGATACCGCGGTCAGGGTGAAATTCTTGGCGAAGAAACGCTCCTCCAGCAAGGCGTGGTTGAAAGAACACCGCGACGACCCCTATGTGCAGCGTGCGCAGCGCGAGGGTTATCGCTCGCGCGCGAGCTACAAGTTGCTGGAATTGCAGGAAAAAGACAGACTTTTGCGGCGCGGCATGACAGTGCTGGATCTGGGTTGCGCGCCCGGCGGCTGGTCACAGGTTGCAGCGAGAGAGGTCGGCGATCAGGGCAGGGTCATAGCCTCCGATATCCTGCTGATGGACAGCATTGAGGGGGTTGAGTTCGTTCAGGGAGATTTCACCGACAACGCGGTATTCGAGGAAATTCTGGGCTTGCTGGCGGGGCGCCCCGTGGATGCGGTGATATCCGATATGGCGCCCAACATGAGTGGTGTGAACGCAGTGGATCAACCGCGGTCTATGTACCTGGTGGAACTGGCACTGGATATGGCGCGAAGCGTGTTGGCGCCGGGCGGTACCTTCGTCACCAAGGTGTTTCATGGCGAGGGCTTCGATGCCTTTTTCAGCGAGGCGAAACAGGCCTTTGAGCGAACGGTCACGCGCAAGCCCGGCGCCTCGCGCTCGCGTTCGCGCGAGGTATACCTGGTGGGCACCGGCTTTCGAGAGGTCTAGAGTATGTTGCGCGGCGCGGTTGAAACGTGGAGAGACTGCCCCAACTGTAGTACATTGGCGGGCTCACCAGGCCCCCCGGATTCGTCGACCCTTAGTCGCGCTTTTTCCAACACAATGGCGGCAGATCGCCCCGATTTCCGGCTATAATTCAGGTTTAGTAGACAATTGCAGGCGTTCACGGGTGGACGCGGTGCTTAGCGGAGCATGGTGCTCCGGGTGAGGTAACGGCATTGAATGATATGGTAAAAAACTTGTTACTCTGGCTGGTCATCGTGGCGGTTCTGCTGTCGGTGTTCAACAATTTCAACATGCAGGGCGCCCCGGAGCAGGTCGGTTATTCCGATTTCATCAAGGAAATCCAGCAGGACAGGGTTGAGAAGGTCGTAGTGGATGGCCTCACGATATCGGGCGAGCGCTATGATGGCTCGAACTTTGAAACCATTCGCCCGATGGTCGAAGATCCGAAGCTGATGGACGACCTGCTGGAGCACCGCGTCGAGGTGATCGGCACCAAGCCGGAGCAGCAGAGTGTCTGGACCCAGTTGCTGGTGGCCAGTTTCCCGATCCTGATTATCATCGCCGTTTTCATGTTTTTCATGCGCCAGATGCAGGGCGGAGCCGGTGGCCGCGGCGGCCCGATGAGTTTTGGCAAGAGCAAGGCGCGTCTGTTGGGTGAAGATCAGATCACCACGACTTTCGCCGACGTGGCCGGTGTGGATGAGGCCAAGGAGGATGTGCAGGAGCTGGTGGAATTCCTGCGCGATCCGGGCCGCTTCCAGAAGCTCGGCGGGCGCATTCCGCGCGGTGTACTCATGGTCGGGCAGCCCGGCACGGGTAAAACGCTGCTCGCCAAGGCGATTGCCGGCGAAGCGAAAGTACCCTTCTTTTCCATATCGGGTTCCGATTTCGTGGAGATGTTCGTCGGTGTCGGTGCTTCGCGCGTCCGCGACATGTTCGATCAGGCGAAGAAGCAGTCGCCCTGCATTATTTTCATCGACGAGATCGATGCGGTCGGTCGCCATCGCGGCGCAGGCCTTGGCGGAGGGCACGACGAGCGCGAGCAGACCCTCAATCAGTTGCTGGTCGAGATGGACGGTTTTGAGGTGAATGACGGCGTCATCGTCATTGCAGCCACCAACCGTCCGGACGTGCTGGATCCGGCGCTGCTGCGCCCGGGCCGTTTTGATCGCCAGGTTGTGGTGGGTCTGCCGGATATCCGGGGGCGGGAACAGATTCTCAAGGTGCACATGCGTAAAGTGCCGCTGTCGGAAGATGTCGAACCCTCGAAAATTGCGCGCGGCACACCGGGTTTTTCCGGTGCGGACCTCGCCAACCTGGTCAATGAGGCGGCCCTGTTTGCAGCGCGCGCCAATGTGCGCACCGTGGGCATGCAGCAGTTTGAGTTGGCCAAGGACAAAATCATGATGGGCGCCGAGCGCAAATCGATGGTGATGTCAGAGGCTGAGAAGCGCAATACAGCCTACCACGAGGCCGGGCATGCGATTGTGGGGCGGCTCATGCCCGAGCACGATCCGGTTTACAAGGTGAGTATTATCCCGCGCGGGCGGGCGCTGGGCGTGACCATGTTTCTGCCCGAGGAAGATCGCTACAGCCATAGTCGCCGGCACATCATCAGCCAGATTTGCAGCCTGTTCGGCGGGCGTATCGCCGAGGAAATGACCCTCGGCAAGGATGGGATTACCACCGGTGCGTCGAACGACATCAAGCGTGCAACAGAAATTGCGCGCAAGATGGTGACCCAGTGGGGTCTCTCGGAGAAGATGGGCCCGCTGATGTACGATGAGGGTGGTGAGGAAGTGTTCCTCGGGCGCAGCGCCGGCCAGCAGCACCAGGTGGTATCGGACGACACGGCGACGCAGATTGATCACGAGGTGCGACGCATCATCGACGAATGTTATCTTACCTCCCAGAGGATTCTGGAGGAGAACGTCGAAAAGCTGCACACGATGGCACAGGCACTGATGCTCTACGAGACTATCGATGCGGACCAGATCAGTGACATCATGTCAGGGCGCGAAGTACGCGAGCCCAAGGATTGGGGCGGACCTCCTCCCGGCCAGGGCGCTTCCGAGCAGCCCCAGGCGGGTACCGAGCAGGGCGATTCCAGCGGCCCGATAGGGGATCCTGCCGGCGAGCACTAGTTCCGGATCCCACCTTGGCGCAGCGCTCCCTCCTACCGCCGCAGCCGGTGCTAGTATGTGCCGGCCGCGAGCTGGATCTTTCCCGTCCCCGCGTCATGGGGGTGATCAATGTCACTCCCGATTCCTTTTCCGATGGTGGCACGCTCTTCAGAGGCGGCCGGTTGAAACTCGATCTCGCTCTGGCGCGCGCCGAATGCATGCTGCGTGAGGGCGCGTCGATTCTCGACATTGGCGGTGAATCCACACGCCCCGGGGCGTCTCTGGTTTCGGCGCAGGAGGAAATGGAGCGCGTGCTGCCGGTGGTCGAACGCCTGGCCGCGGAGTTCGACGCGGTGATATCCGTCGATACCAGTACACCCGAGCTGATGTCCGCGGCCGCCGCTGCAGGCGCCGGCATGCTCAACGATGTGCGAGCGCTGTCGCGCGAGGGCGCGCTGGCTGCCGCGGCAGCCAGCGGCCTGCCGGTCTGCCTTATGCACATGCAGGGTGACCCGGCTTCAATGCAGGTTGCTCCCAGCTACGAAGACATCGTCGCCGAGGTGGACGGCTATCTCATGCACCGGGTCGAGGCCTGCGAGCGCGCCGGCATTGCGCGCGACCGGCTGGTGCTGGATCCAGGGTTTGGCTTTGGTAAATCCGTGGCGCACAATATGTCCCTGCTGCGCGGGCTGCCAGCGCTGGGGGCGCATGGTTTGCCGTTGCTGGTGGGTCTTTCCCGCAAGTCCATGATTGGCAGATTACTGGGGCGCGAAGTGAACGAACGCCTGCCCGCGAGCCTTGCGCTGGCGGTTCTGGCGGTTGAACGCGGTGCAGCCATTATAAGAACGCACGACGTCGCAGCCACGCTGGATGCTGTGGCAATGTGCACGGCATTGCATGAACAGGGTGGCACATGAGTAAACGATACTTTGGCACTGACGGCATTCGGGGCTCGGTGGGCGACGGGCCAATTACACCAGATTTCATGCTGAAGCTGGGCTGGGCGAGTGGCAGGGTGTTTGCGCGGGGGGCCGCCGGACAGGGCCGTTGCACCGTCATAATCGGCAAGGATACCCGCGTTTCAGGCTATATGTTCGAGTCGGCGCTTGAGGCGGGCCTGGTCGCGGCAGGTGTCGACGTCAAACTGCTGGGGCCGATGCCCACGCCGGCGGTCGCGCTGATGACGCGCAAACAGAGTGCGGATGCGGGGATTGTCATCAGCGCATCGCACAACCCTTTTTACGACAATGGCGTCAAGTTCTTTGGCGCAGACGGCTCCAAGTTGCCGGACGCAACGGAGCATGCCATTGAGGCCGAGCTTGAACTTGATCTCGCCACGGTCATGTCGCGCGATATCGGCAAGGTGGTGCGCGTGGAGGATGCGGCGGGTCGCTACACGGAGTTTTGCAAGTCCACGGTACCCGAGGGTTTTAATCTGCGTGGAATGCGCATTGCGCTGGATTGCGCACATGGGGCCACCTATCAAATTGCGCCCAAGGTGCTGAAAGAGTTGGGTGCAGAAGTGTTTGCCATAGGCGTGCAGCCGGATGGTTTCAATATCAATGCCGGAGTTGGGTCTACCGATATTGCCGCGCTCTCGCAGTTGGTACGGGAGAAGGGCGCCCACCTCGGTATTGCCTACGATGGTGATGGTGATCGCGTGCTGATGGTGGATGATCAAGGCGGCCTGATAGATGGCGACGAGTTGTTGTACATCATCGCCATGCACCGCCTCGCGATGGGTAAATCAGATGCGGGTGTAGTGGGTACGCAAATGTCCAACCTTGGCCTGGAACTGGCTCTGAAGGAAGAGGGTCTGCAGTTCGCCCGTGCCCAGGTGGGTGATCGACATGTGAAAGCCCTCATGGAAGCCAATGGCTGGGTACTTGGTGGAGAATCCTCCGGCCATATAATTTGCTCGGATGTCACCACCACAGGCGACGGTATTGTTGCGTCACTGCAGGTGCTGATGGCGCTTCGGGCCGCGAAGGGCGATCTGGCCGGTCTGCGCGCCGGTATCAACATGCTCCCGCAAACCATGATCAACGTGAGTACTTGTGCGCGGGTGGATCTCGGCGCCTATCCGGCGATTGCGGCTTCGGTCTCGGCCGTGGAAGAAGTCCTGGGTGGCCGCGGCAGGGTGTTGCTGCGTCCGTCGGGTACCGAGCCCAAAGTGCGGGTGATGGTAGAGGGCGAAGATGCGGGCAAGGTGGCCTCCCTGTGCCGGGAACTCGCGGATGCCGTGGAACTCGCGCTGGCCTGATGCACAAATGACTCCTGGAACCAGCCTGTGCGCCTTGTCACGGTGTGGCAACTTGGTTACCATTGCCGCCGCTTTTTTGCCCGGGGGGCCGGATGCGTCAGGCGCTGGTTGTCGCTAATTGGAAGATGCACGGATCCCGGGCCAGCGTTGCGGCGCTGCTCGGCGCGGTGAAGTCAGGCCCGCTTGTCTCATCGGTCGAAGTGGCAGTGTGCCCTGCACATGTGCATCTGGCCCAGGCGGTCGCTCTTTGTGAAGGAACGGCGATCTCCGTTGGTGCGCAGGATTGCAGTCATGCAAGTAGCGGCGCCCATACCGGTGAAGTGTCTGCCGCGATGCTGGCAGATGTGGGCTGCCGATGGGTGATTCTCGGTCATTCGGAACGCCGCCAGCAGCATGCGGAATCCGATGCGCTGGTAGCGACCAAAATGTCGGTGGCCGTGGCTGCGGGACTGGCGCCTATTCTGTGCGTGGGTGAGACTCTCGAGCAGCGTGAGTCGGGTGAGGCTGAGGCGGTGGTTGCGGCGCAGCTTCACGCTGTCCTGGCGTCGCAAACGGATTTATCCGGTCTTGCTATTGCCTATGAGCCGGTGTGGGCGATCGGCACCGGGCTCACGGCCACGCCAGAGCAGGCACAGTCGATGCACACATTCATTCGTGCGCGACTGGGCGAGATCGACAGTCTGCAATCGCAGCCGGTGCGAATTCTGTATGGCGGCAGCGTCAAGGCGGCGAATGCCGCGCAGTTGTTCGCCGAGCCGGATATCGATGGCGCCCTGGTTGGCGGCGCATCACTGATTGCAGAGGAATTTATAGCCATCGCAGCGGCCGCGGCTGTCTGAGGTGGCGTGATACGATGTCCCGCGGAGGGACGTGAACGGTATGGAACAGATTATTCTTATAGTGCACCTGATTACGGCGCTGGCCATCGTTGGCCTCATTATGCTGCAGCAGGGAAAGGGGGCTGATATGGGGGCTTCCTTTGGTGCGGGCGCATCGCAGACGGTCTTTGGGTCGGATGGCAGCGGCAACGTGCTGACGCGCGCCACAACCTGGCTGGTTGTGCTGTTTTTCAGCACCAGCTTCGGGCTCGCGATCCTGGCGACACAGAAATCGGAAATGGTGGACGAGCTTGATCTTGCATTGCCTGCGGCGGTGCAGGAAGCAGCAGCACCTGCCGTGGAAGAGGAATTACCGGTAGTTGAAGAGCAGGAACCGGTAATGACGGACGACGCGGGAAGCGACCTTCCCAGCCTGGATTAGTCCAGAGTTTTGCCGAAGTGGTGGAATTGGTAGACACGCTATCTTGAGGGGGTAGTGAGCTATGCTCGTGCGGGTTCAAGTCCCGCCTTCGGCACCATCATTATTGTCAGTAGCCAGAATTGCTCTGCGTAGCGGAGTGCTGGTGCGAGGCCTGTTTGGCCCGTTCAGATCCCGTTTTCGTCAACCGCTTGAACCTCTCGCCTGACACCAGATGCAAATAGCCCAAAATTGCGCGCTCAGCCGGTTGACCGGGATAGGGGCGCTCCCTATAATGCTCACCCTCTCGAATGGGCTAAAGGAAAGATGTCCATCGTGACGTGCCGAGGGGCCAGTCACATGAGAGAAAGGTTTTGATGCGGGGTGGAGCAGCCTGGTAGCTCGTCGGGCTCATAACCCGAAGGTCGTCGGTTCAAATCCGGCCCCCGCTACCAAATAGGCGCTGTCTGCTCCCAATACCTGCAGCGCTATCGTGGAGAAGCCCCTTTTCAGGGGCTTTTTCGTAGGTGGAGAAAAAGCTGCGGATGGCGAGCAAGGATCAGCAAATTGCCGACCTGTTGCAGGCGACGATTGCAGCGCTGGGGTTTGAACTGTGGGGTGTTGAGTACCTGTCACAGGGCAAGCACAGTGTCGTTCGCATCTATATAGACGGGCCCGACGGGATAACCGTCGACGACTGTGCCACGGTGAGCGCGCAGGTAGGTAGTGTGCTGGATGTGGAAGAACCGGTCAGCGGTGAGTATACCCTCGAGGTGTCCTCCCCGGGAGTAGACCGATTGCTGTTTCGTCTGGATCAGTTCACAGGCTATGTAGGCGAGACGGTGGATTTGCGCCTGCGTACCCCCTTTGAAGGGCGTCGCAGGTTGAAAGGAACCTTAAAGGGCCTGGAAGGCGAAGATGTGGTAGTTCAGGTGGACGATCACGAGTACCTGTTGCCGCACAGCACGATTGAAAAGGCGCGTGTACAACCCCGCATCTAGGTGCGGCAAGTCAACTGGCGAGGCTGGAGATGTCAAAGGAGATTCTGGATATAGCGGAAGCCGTGTCGAACGAGAAGGGTGTGTCCCAGGACATCATCTTCGAGGCGATGGAGCTGGCGCTCGCAACGGCGACCAAAAAACGGTACGACGAAGATGCTGACATTCAAGTCACCATCGACCGTAAAACCGGTGACTATCTCACCGTGCGTCGCTGGCTTGTTGTGCCTGACGACGAGCTGGCACTGCTGGGAACACAGTTTACTACCGAGGAAGCCATCGAACAGGATCCGGCGCTCAAGCCGGGCGACTTCCACGAGGAACAGGTGGAGAATATCGGGTTTGGCCGTATCGCCGCCCAGACCGCGAAGCAGGTGATTGTGCAGCGTGTGCGCGATGCCGAGCGGGCTCAGGTTGTTGAGCAGTACACGTCTCGCGTTGGCGAGCTGGTGGCCGGAACAGTGAAGAAGGTGACGCGCGACAACGTCATCGTCGACCTCGGCAATAATGCCGAAGGCCTGTTGCCGCGCGAACACCTGGTAGGTCGCGAGACCTTTCGCGTGAATGACCGCGTACGCGCAATTCTGCGTGAGATCAGTACGGAATCCCGTGGACCACAACTCATTCTGAGTCGTTCCTGCCCCGAGATGTTGATAGAACTGTTCAAGATCGAAGTGCCGGAGATCGCCGAGGAAGTTATCCAGATCCGTGCCGCGGCAAGGGATCCCGGGTTGCGTGCGAAAATTGCGGTAAAAACAAATGATCAACGCATCGACCCGGTGGGTGCCTGCGTTGGCATGCGTGGTTCGCGAGTGCAGGCTGTCTCGAATGAGCTGGACAATGAGCGTGTGGACATCGTGCCCTGGGATGACAACCCCGCCCAGTTGGTGATCAACGCGATGGCGCCTGCGGAAGTTGAATCAATCGTTGTCGATGAAGACAGCGGTACGATGGATGTAGCGGTTTCTGAGGACAATCTCGCCCAGGCCATCGGCCGGTCGGGCCAGAACGTACGTCTCGCCTCGGAGCTGACCGGTTGGACAATCAACGTAATGAGCGTTGAGGAAGCGGCCGACAAGCACGAGGCTGAAGCGGGCCAGGTGATTGCCGTGTTCGTGGATAACCTTGACGTCGATGAAGACGTTGCCGAAATACTGGTCGAGGAAGGTTTCACCACGCTGGAAGAAGTGGCCTATGTGCCATTGGAAGAGATGATGCAGATCGAAGGCTTCGACGAGGATATCGCCGAAGAGTTGCGCGCCCGCGCCAAGGATGCGCTGCTGACCCAGGCCATTGCCTCCGAGGAGCAACTCGGCGCGAACGAGCCGGCGGAAGACCTGCTGACGATGGATGGTATGGATCGCCATCTGGCCTATATTCTTGCCAGTCGTGCAATTGTCACGATGGAAGATCTGGCCGAGCAGGGAGTGGATGACCTGATGGACATTCCGGATATGACAGAAGAACGTGCGGGAGAGTTGATTATGACCGCAAGAGCGCCCTGGTTTGCCGAGGCAGAAGAGTAACCCGGCAGTGCACGACTGAAGGCATCGAGACAGGGTACGAAGGAGATTATTGAATGGCGCAGGTGACGGTACAGCAGCTGGCGGAAGTGGTAGGGGCATCGTCTGAACGTCTGCTCTCGCAGATGAAAGAGGCGGGGCTGCCCCATAGCGCGCCGGAAGAGGCCGTGTCTGACGAAGACAAGCAAACACTGCTTCAGTACCTGAAGCGCAGCCATGGTGAGCCCACGGAGGCTCCCAAACGCATAACGCTGAAGCGCAAAACCATAAGCACGTTGCGCACTCCCGGTTCTCAGGGCAAAAGAACGGTGAACGTGGAAGTACGCAAGAAGCGTACTTACGTGAAACGCGATGCTGCCCAGGATGACGACGTTGAGCAGCCGCTCGTTGAAGAGGCAGTCGTCGAAGAGGCACCGGCGCCTGAGGCTGTCGCCCCCGCGGCGCCGGTAGAGCCTGAACAGGATGTAGCCGCCGCTACCCAGCCAGAGCCAGAACCTGAGCCGGAAGATCCCGCTGATCTGGACCCGGAAGTTCTGCGCCAACGGGCAGCAGAGCGCCGCAAAAAGCAGGAGGCGGACGAAGCCGCTGCGCGCCAGGCCGCACTGGAAGCACGCAAGCTCGCCGAAGAGGCGGCACGCGTGGAGTCCGAGGCCAAGAGCAAGGACAAGACCGGCGACGCAGCACGCAAACCCAAGCGATTGCACGATGCGCCGGCGGCAGCGCCCTCCGATGATCGCGAGCGTCGTCCGCGCAGCCGGTTGGCCCGCACCTCTCCGGGCGGACGCGGCAAACAGCGCGGACACAATTTGTCGCTGGCGGACCTCGAGTCTGAATCAGGCGGAGGAAGGCGTCGCGGTAGCCGCAAGAAAATCAAGGCGTCGCATGCGGAACACGGCAAGCACGGTTTCGAGCAACCCACCGAGAGAATTGTGTATGACGTAGAAGTCGCGGACATGATCTCCGTGGCCGGGCTTGCACAACAGATGGCGGTGAAGTCGGGCGAGGTCATCAAAGAGCTGATGAAGCTTGGCGTGATGGCCACCATTAACCAGATGATTGATCAGGACACTGCAATTCTTGTGGTTGAAGAGTTTGGCCACAGGGTCAGGCTGGTCAGCGCGGATGTGCTCGAAGAAAAGCTCGAGGAAACGCTTTCGCAGCACGAGGGCACCGATGAGCCGCGCGCACCCGTGGTAACGGTAATGGGGCACGTCGATCACGGTAAAACATCCCTGCTCGATTTCATTCGCGAGAGTCGCGTGGCCTCGGGTGAAGCGGGAGGTATCACCCAGCATATTGGTGCCTATCACGTGGAAACCGGCCACGGCATGATCACATTCCTGGATACGCCCGGCCACGCAGCGTTTACTGCGATGCGTGCGCGTGGTGCCAAGAGTACCGATATCGTGATTCTGGTGGTGGCCGCAGACGACGGCGTGATGCCGCAGACAGAAGAGGCGATCCAGCACGCGAAGGCTGCGCAGGTGCCTCTGATCGTAGCGGTCAACAAAATCGACAAAGAGGGCGCGGACCCGGAACGGGTCAAGAATGAACTGTCGGCAAAAGAGGTGATTCCGGAGGAGTGGGGTGGCGACACGCAGTTTGTAAACGTCTCGGCGCACACGGGTGAGGGCATTCACGAACTGCTGGACGCGGTGCTGTTGCAGGCTGAGCTGCTGGAGCTGCGCGCGCCGCGCGATGTGCCCGCGCAGGGTATCGTGATTGAATCGCGGCTCGACAAGGGCCGCGGCCCGGTGGCTTCTCTGCTGGTGCAGAGCGGCACGCTGAAACAGGGGGATATCGTTCTGGCTGGGCTGCAGTTTGGCCGCGTGCGGGCGATGCTGGACGAAGACGGCAAACCCATTGTCATCGCCGGGCCGAGTATACCGGTGGAGATTCTGGGTCTGGACGGCACGCCGGGCGCCGGCGATCTGTTTGCCGTGGTAGAGAATGAGAGGCGCGCCCGCGAAGTGGCCGACTTCCGCCAGAACAAGAGCCGCGACAACAAACTGCAACGTCAGCAGGCAGCCAAGCTCGACAACATGTTCGAGAGCATGACAGCGGGTGAGAAAAGCACCCTGAATATTGTGGTCAAGGCCGATGTGCGCGGCTCTCTGGAAGCGATCCAGACAGCATTGATTGAGCTGGGCAACGAAGAAGTGCAGGTCAATGTCGTCTCCAGCGGCGTTGGCGGTATTACCGAGACGGACGTGAATCTCGCGATCACTTCGGGCGCCGTAGTGTTCGGCTTCAACGTGCGTGCCGATACTGCGGCGCGCAGTCTGGTTGAGAATGAAGGCGTGGACCTTCGCTACTACAACGTTATATATGACTTGCTTGACGACGTGAAACAGGCCTTGTCGGGTATGTTGGCGCCGGAGCTGCGCGAGGAAATCCTGGGCATAGCGGAAGTGAAGGAAGTGTTCCGGTCTCCGAAGTTTGGCCTGATCGCCGGTTGTGTCGTTACCGAGGGCTCGGTGCTCCGCTCAAAGCCCATTCGCGTTTTGCGCGACAACGTGGTGATCTACGAGGGCGAACTCGAGTCGCTGCGCCGTCACAAAGACGATGTGAATGAAGTGCGCAACGGCACCGAGTGTGGCATCGGCGTAAAGAACTATACCGATGTGAAAGTGGGCGACCTTATTGAAGTGTTTGAGGTCAAGGAATTCGCCCGCTCCCTTTAAGCGGTAAAACGGTTGTTGGACAGATGGCCAAGGAATACGCTCGAACCCAGCGCGTTGCAGACCACCTGCAACGCGAGCTGGCAAGCCTGATTCAACGCGAGCTGCGTGACCCGCGGCTTGGCATGGTGAGCATCACCGGCGTTGAGGTCAGTCGTGATCTAGCTCACGCGCGTGTGTTCTACACCGTGCTCGATGCAGATTCCAGCGCCGAGGCAAGTGAATGCACTGAAGTGCTGAATAAAGCGGCAGGCTTTCTCCGTAGCCAGTTGTCGCGCGATAGCAGTATGCGCAGCGTTCCACAGCTGAGGTTTAAATTTGACAGCAGTGTAGGCCGCGGCCGTGAGATGGAGGACCTGATCCGGCGCGCCGCGGATGCCGATCGCGAACTCGGCCTGCGCGTAGACGATTCCGGAGAGCAGGACTAAGCATGGGCAGGCAGCGTCGCGGGCGCCAGGTTAACGGTATTCTGGTGCTCGACAAACCCGTCGGCGTCAGTTCAAACCGGGCTCTGCAAACCGCCAGGCACCTGTTCTCTGCCGCCAAGGCCGGGCACACCGGAAGTCTGGATCCGCTGGCATCGGGCGTACTCCCGTTGTGCTTTGGGGAAGCCACCAAGTTCTCCCAGTATCTGCTGGACGCGGATAAAGCCTACGAGAGTACTTTCGTACTCGGTGTTGCTACTGCAACGGGCGACGCCGAAGGAGAAGTCCTTGCCAGCTGCGATGCCTCCGCGATCAGTGAGGGGCAGGTTGAAGAGGCTTTGCGGGATTTTCGCGGTGAGATTGAACAGGTTCCGTCGATGTACTCCGCGATCAAACGCGACGGAAAGCCGCTCTACAAGCTGGCCAGGCAGGGTATAGAGGTTGAACGTGAGTCGCGCCGGGTTTTCATCCGCTGCCTGGAGGTGCGGGCTTTCCGTCCGGGCGCGCAGGCTGAACTGGATTTGTATCTGGAGTGCAGCAAGGGTACCTACGTGCGCTCGATAGCCGAAGATCTGGGCGCAGTGCTCGGCTGCGGAGCCCACGTGAGCGCCCTGCGCCGCACCCGGTCTGGCCCGTTTGGCACAGAAGACAGTATATCGTTGCCCACGCTGGAGGCATTGAAGCAGAACGAGAAGCAGGCCGAGCTGGATGCGCTGCTGTTGCCGGCAGACTCAGCGCTGGGTGGCCTGCCACTGGTGAGGCTTACGGAGTCGGGTGGCTTCTACCTGCGTCAGGGGCAGGCGGTGCAGGTGCCAAACGCGCCCTGTAATGGTATGGTGCGCGTCGCCCTGGAGAGCGGAGAGTTCCTGGGCGTTGGAGAAATATTGGACGACGGGCGTGTGGCGCCGCGTCGCCTGGTAGTCGCCGGAAGGTGACATGAACCTGTCTGTAAATCTGCACGGACAGGCTCTTGTATTAACAGGGAATAGCCCGCGTTGTCTGGCTATTCAGCGCAGATTGCTAAAGAGGTAATTGACATGGCTTTGAACGCCGAACGTAAGGCTGAAATCGTACAAGAGTATCAGGTAGGTGAAGGTGATACGGGGTCTCCAGAAGTACAGGTAGCGCTGCTGACAGCAAATATCGAGCAGCTACAGGGACACTTCAAATCACATAGTCAGGATCATCACTCACGCCGCGGTCTCATCCGCATGGTGAACCAGCGTCGCAAGCTGCTGGACTATCTGCGCCGCAAGGATACCGCGCGCTACGCGAATCTGATCAAGCGCCTGGGCCTGCGTCGATAAGCCTTACCCAGCAACGGCCGGGAGTCACATGACATGGGGTTATGTGCCAGCAGGCCGCGCGGGCTTCGCCTGCGATCATAGAATTGGAGAATTATTGTGAATCCAGTAACCAAACAGTTTCAGTATGGCGGTCAGACCGTCACGCTGGAAACCGGCCGAATCGCCCGACAGGCGAGCGGCGCGGTGATGGTCACCGTAGAGAATACGTCAGTGTTGTGCACCGTGGTTGCCGAGAAAACCCAACGGGAAGGTCGTGACTTTTTCCCACTGGCAGTGCACTACACCGAGAAGACCTATGCCGTGGGTAAAATCCCGGGTGGTTTTTTCAAGCGTGAAGGTCGTCCGAGCGAAAAGGAAACTCTCACGTCGCGTCTGATCGACCGACCCATTCGCCCGCTGTTTCCAAACGGGTTTATGAATGAGGTGCAGGTGATTTGTACGGTGATGTCAGCCGACAAGCATATTGATCCTGATATTCCCGCGATGATTGGCACCTCCGCAGCGCTGGCCATTTCCGGCTGCCCGTTTAACGGGCCCATCGGTGGCGCTCGCGTGGGTTTCAACGAAGCGCGCGGGTATATGCTGAATCCCACTTACGAAGAACTTGCGCAAAGCAAGCTGGACATGATTGTGGCCGGTACCGCGGACGCCGTTCTGATGGTGGAGTCCGAGGCGAAGGAGTTATCGGAAGACCAGATGCTGGGCGCGGTGCTTTTCGCCCATCAGGAAATGCAGGTCGTGATTCAGGCGATCAATGAACTGGTGTCGGAAGCTGGTAAGCCGCGTTGGGACTGGCAGGCGCCGACGCCCGACGAATCACTGGTTACGGCCGTGGAAGACCATGTGAAAACTGAACTCGGGGAGGCCTACCGGATCACCGAGAAGGCGGAACGTTATCAGCGGGTGGGTGAAATCCGCGATGCAGCGATTGCTGCGCTGGCCACGCCAGACGGCCCTTCCGCCGATGCCGTGAAGGACGTTTTCAAGAGCATCGAGAAGAATCTGGTGCGCAAGCGCATTCTCGCCGGTGAGGCGCGTATCGACGGCCGCGACAACCGCACCGTGCGTCCGATTGCCTGCGAGGTCGATGTGTTGGCAAAGGCGCATGGCAGCGCACTGTTCACGCGCGGTGAGACGCAGGCGATTGGCGCCGTGACGCTGGGTTCTACGCGTGATGCGCAGATCATCGATGCGCTTGAAGGCGAGCGGCGCGATCCGTTCATGCTGCATTACAACTTCCCCCCCTACTCGGTGGGCGAAGCCGGGCGAGTCGGTTTCACCGGTCGCCGCGAAGTGGGGCATGGCCGCCTGGCGCGTCGTGGTCTTGCTGCGGTACTGCCGGGTAGTGAGGAGTTTCCCTATACAATTCGGGTTGTATCGGAGATCACTGAATCCAATGGATCCAGTTCCATGGCATCGGTTTGCGTGGGTTCGCTGGCGCTGATGGCGGCGGGCGTTCCCCTGAAAACACCGGTGGCTGGCATCGCCATGGGTCTGGTAAAGGAAGGCAACCAGTTTGCCGTGCTCACCGATATTCTGGGTGATGAAGACCACCTGGGCGACATGGATTTCAAGGTGGCCGGTACTGCCGAAGGTGTCACCGCACTGCAGATGGATATCAAGATCGAGGGTATTAACGAGCAGATCATGGAAGTGGCGCTCGAACAGGCCCAGCAGGCGCGCCTGCATATTCTCGGGCAAATGAATCAGATACTCAGCGCGCCGCGTCAGGTGACCTCCGAGAATGCTCCCAGCATGATGACCCTCAAGGTCGATTCCGACAAAATTCGTGACATTATCGGCAAGGGTGGCGCTACCATTCGTTTGATTACCGAGAAGTCTGGCGCGACCGTGGATATTGATGACGATGGTACCGTGCGAATCTTCGGTCAGGATCAGGCATCGCGCGACGCAGCAGTGGCGATGGTGGAGGAAATTACCGCAGAAGCCGAAATTGGTGCGGTGTACACGGGTCGTGTTGAGCGCATCGTGGATTTTGGCGCGTTTATCAATATTCTTCCCGGCAAGGATGGTCTGGTGCATATATCCCAAATCGCCAACGAGCGCGTGGAAAGCGTTTCCGACCACCTGAAGGAAGGCGACGAAGTACGTGTGAAGGTGCTCGATGTGGACCAGCGCGGTCGTATCAAGCTCTCCATCAAGGAATTGCTGGATGACGATGCGGCAGCCGCCGGAGAGCCCGTAGCGCAGGACTAAGCGGTTAGGGCAAGGCCCTGTCGTAGAAGTTGAGAAAGCGAGGGCTCACCGATAGGTGGGCCCTTTTTTTGTGCCGGATGTATTCAGGCCGGCCGGTTGTTGATCAGATCTTCCACCACTGAGGGATCCGCCAGGGTGCTGGTGTCGCCGAGGGCTTCGAGGTCGTCTTCAGCGATCTTGCGCAAGATGCGGCGCATGATCTTGCCGGAGCGGGTCTTCGGCAGGCCGGGCGCCCACTGGATGACATCGGGTCTGGCAATGGCGCCTATTTCGGTCACGCAGAGGTCTATCAGCGCCTCGCGCAGGGCCTCGTCCGGCGTTACTCCCTGCATTGGTGTGACGTAGGCATAGATGCCCTGGCCCTTGATATCGTGCGGGAAACCCACCACGGCGGCTTCAGCGATATCGTCATGCAGAACCAGCGCGCTTTCCACTTCGGCGGTGCCCATGCGGTGGCCGGAAACATTCAGCACATCGTCTACCCTGCCGGTGATCCAGAAGTAGCCATCGGCATCGCGGCTCGCACCATCGCCAGTGAAGTAGTAGCCCTCATAGTGGTTGAAGTAGGTATCCAGCATGCGCTGATGATCGCCGTATACCGAGCGGATCTGTGCCGGCCAGGAGGATTTGATAACCAGGTATCCGGCTCCGGGCCCTTCGATCTCTTTCCCCGATTCATCCAGCAACGCCACGTCAACACCGAAGAAAGGTCGTGCAGCGGAACCGGGTTTCAGGTCGGTGGCGCCCGGTAGTGGCGTGATCATGTGGGCGCCGGTTTCCGTTTGCCACCAGGTGTCTACTATCGGGCAGCGGCTGTCGCCCACCACCGTGTAGTACCACTCCCAGGCTTCCGGGTTGATCGGCTCGCCAACCGTGCCGAGCAACTTCAGGCTCGCCCGGGAGCTGCGTTTCACTGGTGCGTCGCCAACGGCCTGCAGGGCGCGGATGGCGGTAGGTGCAGTGTAGAAGATGTTCACCTGGTGCTTGTCTATCACCTCCCAGCAGCGTCCGGCGTCAGGATAGGTGGGCACCCCTTCAAATATCAGCGAGGTCGCTCCGTTGGCCAGCGGCCCGTACACGATGTAGCTGTGCCCGGTGACCCAGCCTACATCCGCGGTGCACCAGTAAACATCGCCATCGCGATAGTCAAAGGTGTACTTGAAGGTCATGGCCGTTTGCAACAGATAGCCGGCAGTCGTGTGCAAAACGCCCTTGGGTTTGCCGGTGGAGCCGGAGGTGTAGAGAATGAACAGAGGGTCTTCCGAATCCATTGATTCCGGAGTGCACTCCTCGGCGGCGTGCTGCACGGCTTCGTGGTACCAGACATCCCTGCCATCGTGCCAGGCGATGTCGCCGCCAGTGCGTTGCACCACCAGACAGGTACGCACGTTGGGGCAGGCGGCGAGGGCCTTGTCGGCATTGTCTTTGAGCGGCACGCGCTTGCCACCGCGCAGGCCTTCGTCGGCGGTAATCAGCGTCTGGCAGTCTGAATCGAGAATCCTGTCTTTGAGGGCCTCGGGTGAGAACCCGCCGAACACTACCGAGTGCACTGCGCCAATGCGCGCGCAGGCCAGCATGGCGTAGGCTGCCTCGGGAATCATCGGCATGTAGATGCACACCCGATCGCCCTTGCCAACACCCCGCTCTTTAAGTGCATTGGCCAGCTTGCAGACTTCTGCTTTGAGTTCGGCATAGCTGATGTGACGGCTGTCGCCCGGGTCATCACCTTCCCAGATTAATGCGGTTTGTCCGGCGCGTTGGGGCAGGTGTCGGTCGATACAGTTGTAGCTCACATTGAGTTTGCCGCCGGCAAACCATTGTGCGTGGCCCTGACGGAAATCGTAGCTCACGACCTCCTGCCAGGGGGCATCCCAGGAGAGAAAAGAGTTGGCCATTTCAGCCCAGAAAGATGCGGGATCATCAACTGAGCGGCGATACATGTGTTCGTAGTCGGCCGCGCTTATATGCGCATCGCTGAAGCTGGCGGGCACCGGTCGCAGTTGAAACTCAAACATGTCAGGCATCTCTCATTGCACAGTGAAGCCGTGCATGATACTGCAAAAAACGCGGGTATTCAGGGAGCAGGTGGGCCGGCAATTGTGAGTTGAACCGGGTGCGGCACTGCGCAGCGAGAGCGCTAACCGTCGGCCAGCATGCGCCAGTCGGAAACCGGGTTGAGCGCCAGCCGCACATTGTCGATAAGACGGGTGGTGCCGAGGCGGGCGGCGGCGAGAATAGCGATTTCTTCAGTATCTTCTGTAACGGCCTGCAGGCTGTTGGCGTCTCGAATGGCAAAGTAATCGGGCTCGAAACCGGCCTGCAGAAGTTTCATGCGGGCATGGGATTCAAGCTGCAGGAAGTTATCGAAACCGCAGGCTATCGCCTCGCGGCAACTGTTGAGAGTCTGGTGCAGAAGTGGCGCGATGCGGCGCTGATCCGCTGACAGGAAGCCATTGCGGGAACTGCGGGCCAGTCCGTCCTCGTCGCGGCTGGTGGCTACGCCAATAACTTTCAGCGGCATGCCCAGGTCGCGGACCATGCGTCGGACAATGGAGAGCTGCTGAAAATCCTTTTCGCCAAACACCGCCACGTCGGGCCGGACAATGTTGAACAACTTGTTGACGATAGTCGTCACGCCATCGAAATGACCCGGCCGGCTGCTGCCGCAGAGCGTATCGCCAAGGTCGGGTACATGCACCACCGTCTGCGCTGCCATTCCCTCGGGATAAATCTCTTCCACAACCGGCGCATAGAGCATTTGCACGCCTTCCGCAAAGAGCTTTTCCTTGTCGGCGGCGAGAGTTCTGGGGTAGGTATCGAGGTCTTCGTTTGGACCAAACTGTAGTGGATTGACGAAAATGCTGACCACAACGATGTCACACAGTTGTCTGGCCCTGCGCACCAGGTTCAGATGACCTTCATGCAGATTACCCATGGTGGGCACGAAGGCAATACTCTGGCCATTGCTACGACAGGCGTCGAGCGCCGCTTTCAACTGGTCGTTGTAGCTGTAAGTTCTCATATCTACCTGTTCCCCCTCGGGGTAGTGGTGACACTGAAACTGTCAAGTACAGACGGTGCAATTTCCTGCCCCGGCTCAACCTCGTTGAGGGGCGGGAGCGAAAGTATGCCCCAAGCGTATGGGCCGAGCAACGGATTGTAGTGGAAAATTCACAGAGTTTGTTACCAAAAGAATCAATCGACTTCACGAATACGTGGTAATGCGACACGCTTCAAAAGTAAGTGTTCACTTACATGAGGCTGGAGCGCCAGCGTGTAGTCTCGCGCCAACCTAAGAGTAGGTATGCTCTTCGCGCGGGAAGCTGCCGTCCTTCACCGCGGTTACAAATGCCAGCAGTGCGTCGCGAATACTCGGCTGACCCTGCATGAAGTTCTGCACGAAACGCGGAGTGTGCTCGCTCAGTCCGAGCAGGTCGTGCAGCACCAGCACCTGTCCGTCTGTACCTGCTCCTGCGCCAATGCCGATGACGGGTATATCCAGCTTCTGACTGATGTCTTCCGCCAGGTGTGCCGGGATGCACTCGAGTACCAGCAGGCTCGCACCGGCGTCCTGAATTTCAACCGCATCGGCGAGAATGGATTTGGCCTCCTTCGGCGTGCGTCCCTGCACCTTGAAGCCGCCGAAGGTGTTTACGGATTGTGGCGTGAGGCCCAGGTGAGCACAGACGGGAATACCCCGCTCCACCAGCTTGCTGATGGACTCACTCAACCAGACGCCGCCCTCCATCTTCACCATCTGGGCACCTGCCTGCATGAGACGGGTGGCGTTTGCCATGGTCTGTTCGGGGTTTGAGTAGGTCATGAAAGGCAGGTCGGCAATCACCAGTGGCTGCGGCTCGGCGCGGCACACGCAGGCTGTATGGTAGGCCATGTCGGCAATGGTGACTGGAATGGTACTGTCGTGGCCCTGCAAAACCATACCGAGGGAATCACCCACCAGTATGGCTTCCGCGCCCACATCGCTGATCAATTTGGTGAAGGTCGCATCATAGGATGTGATGCAAACGAACTTTTCGCCCTCGGCCTTCATCTTGTCCAGGGTGCTGATAGTGAACTTGCCCATGGCGAGATTCCTGTAGGGTGGTTAGCTGGGGTGTCAGAGGCCCGGGGCCGGGGCGTCTAGCCGAAAAAAGTGGGATTGAAGTAATGGCGACCGCGGCGAATATCCAGCATGTAGTCGACCAGTTGCCTGTAATCCTCTGTGTTGTTCGCCAAATCCAGCTCGCTGGCATTGACAATCAGCAGCGGAGCATCATCGTAATATAGAAAAAACTCACTGTACACTTCGTTCAGACGCTCGAGATATTGCCTGTCGATACCCTGCTCATAGGCGAGACCGCGTGATTCTATGCGGGAAATAAGCACATCGGTGCCGGCCTGCAGATAGACCACCAGATCGGGTCTCGGGGCGTCAATCGTCAGTTGCCGATAGACCTTTTTGTACAGTTGAAATTCATCCGGATCCAGGTTCAGGCGTGCGAAAAGCGGATCTTTTTCAATCAGAAAATCGGCCACCCGCACGCTTTCGAAAATGTCTGCCTGGCGAATATCCTGAATCTTCTGGGCGCGCTGAAAGAGGAAGAAAAGCTGCGCTGCGAGCGCCGCCTGCCCCGGGTTGCGGTAGAACTTCTCGAGGAAGGGGTTGGTGTGGGCGTCCTCCAGTAGCGTGGCGTAGTTGAAGCTCAGGGCGAGCTTCTGGGCAAGGGTGGTCTTGCCCACGCCGATCGGGCCTTCCACCGCTATATATCGCGGTAGCTCGCGACCTTTCAACTCGATGCCTACGGTTTCAGGGTTTGGCATGGCGGTAGTCTTCCCCCTGCTCTGGTAGTGCAAAATGCGCCCTGGAGACAGCAGCGGTCACGGCGTGTTTAACGTGCAATCAATTCGATTGAGATTGTTGGCCGGGCAATTCCGCACCAGCACCTGCAGATCGCTGCCATCAGGCAGGGTCATCCCGGCATCGCTGATTTCCTGCAAAGGCAGCAATACAAAATCACGTTCATGCATACGCGGATGCGGTAGCGTGAGACGCTCATCGCTGATGATTGTGGTGCCGTACAACAGCAGGTCAAGATCAAGGGTGCGTGGACCCCAGTGTTCAAGTCGCTCGCGTCCCTGGCGTAACTCGATCAACTGCAATGCGTCCAGCAGCGCATGCGGGTCCAGTTGTGTCTTCAAACACAGCACGGCGTTGAGGTAGTCGGGTTGTCCGGGTGGTCCCACCGGTGCGCTGCGGTAAACACTCGAAACGCGCGCAAGTTCCGACTCGGGCAATTCCGCAATCGCAGATGTCGCGCGTCGCAGTTGTTGCAACGGCTCCCCGAGATTGCTGCCGAGGGCGATATAGGCGCAGGTCATGTGGTGCTGGGGTTACGGCGTTTGCGCGGACGCCTGCGGCCCTTTCCTGCACCACCGGAGCCCGCCTGCTGGAGCCTTTCTTCCAGTGGCAGTTCCTGAAAAGGTGTCCACCAGGCCGCCAGGTCGCCCGTATCTTCGCCGGCTTCCTCGCGCAGCAGCAGGAAGTCATAGGCGGCGCGGAAGCGTCGGTGGTCTGGCAGTTCAGCCGCCTTGCGCCCACGACGGTTTGCCAGGCGTAGCTGGAATTCCCAGATTTCATGCATTGGCTGGCTGAAGCGTCGCGGTATGGTGATGTGCTGTATCGCCTCGCTGGTCGCCTGCTGTGAAGCAATGTGCATGGCAACCATTGGCGGCTCGCCGCCGGCTTCGAGCTGTCTCGCCTGTTCACTCACTACCGGCCACAGCAGTGCAGCGAGAATGAATGCGGGAGTGACCGGCTTGTCGTTTGCTACCCGCTGATCGGTGTTGCGCATTGCCGCAGTTATCAATGCCAGGCCGCTGGCATCGCGGGCGAGATTCGCGGCGGTAGCGGGGAACAGGTACGCGAGCAGTTCATGCCTGATCAGGTGATCCAGCGTTGTTTCGGCGTAACCGGCGAGAAACAGCTTCAGAAACTCGTCAAACAACCGGGCGGGTGGAATGTGTCCCAGCAGATGGGCGCAGCGTGGAATGGCCGCTGCCGTTTCCTCTTCAACGCTGAACTGCAATTTTGCGGCAAAGCGCAGCACGCGCAGCATGCGCACCGGATCTTCAGTGTAGCGTTGTTCGGGATCGCCAATGACGCGTATGCGTCGCGCCTGCAAATCCTGTAAACCCCCTACATGGTCGAATACTTCAAAGTTACCGGCATCGTAGTAAATGGCGTTTACCGTCAGATCGCGCCGTACAGCGTCCTCCTCCAGGGTACCGTAGACGTTGTCTCGCAATAGTTGTCCGCTGGCAGATTGGCGGGAGCGATTGCCGTCGCCGCGTTGCGTGTCGTCGCTCTCGTCGTGATGTCCCCGAAACGTTGTGACCTCGATGATCTCGCGCCCGAAGCGCACGTGCACGATGCGAAAGCGCCGGCCGATGATGCGTGAATTTCGAAACAGGGCGTGCACATCTTCTGGCGTGGCGTCCGTGGCGATATCGAAATCTTTTGGATGTCCGCCGAGGAGGAGGTCGCGCACAGCGCCGCCGACCAGGTAGGCCTGATGCCCCTGGCCGCGCAAACGCGACATTACCTTGAGAGCGCTGTCACTGATATTTCGGCGCGAGATGCAGTGTTGATCTCTGGGGACGACGTTCAAACGGGTTCAGCCCTGTGGCAGTGTCCGGACAGGCGCGCAGTCTAGCACAGAAGGCCTGAGACGTTGTCTCGCGAGGATAGCTAACGGCAAAGTGAATGGTGGGGAAACATGTTTCCCCACCCAGGTCTCACTTTCAGCGTTATTCTTAGTTCAGCGGGATATTATTTTTATAGGTTCTGGCAGAACAGCGTTCTGTGTGTGTTCAGTCGGGCAGTGCGTAGTGCAGTGCACTGTCCCGGGCGCAAGCATCTGGAGGTCTGGTGTACTTTCACAAGCAGTAAGCCAGAAATTGAGGGGAAGTAAACTTCCCCATCCAGGTCCATAGCGTCACTGTTATTTTTATTGCGGTAGCTGTTATTTTTATTTGTTGTACCACCTTATATAAGGCAGATGGCGTGCCATATTTAGAATTATTTATTAAAAACAATAGCTTATAAATTCGTGGCGAGGTGATTTAGGACATTTGTACGGCAATGTGTTACCAAAATACCCTACGTTGGGTGAGTGCTTTTGCCTTCGGTAACGGTTATTTTGCCTGGTGGGCGCTGCTTTTAGCTGCTCTACGTGCGCTGTTGGCGCTTTTTTTGCGCGGAATGCCGAAACGTTGCCGACGTTCCCAGAGGCATTTGCGACTCACGCCCAGTTTCTGCGCCAGTTCTGTTTCGCTCATTGAATCCTGGTGTTCCAACACGAAGCGCTGGAAGTAGTCCTCCAGCGAGAGATCTTCCTGGGGCTCATGGCTGATACCGCCAGTACTGCTCTTGCTGCTGCTTTTGCCGCCGCCGATGCCACTTTGACCCCGCAGCCGGTTGATATTCACCAGTTCGAGATCAATGCCGAGCGCCTGGTTGTCGATTTCGTCACCGTCTGAAAGGATCACGGCGCGTTCGATCGCGTGTACCAGTTCGCGCACATTGCCGGGCCACTGGTAGGTGGTGATCGCCTGAATCGCCCGGGGCGAGAGGCGCATCATGCTTTTCTCCAGACGCCGCGTCTGCATTTGCAGTATCCGCTCCGCGAGATGCAGAATGTCCTTTCCGCGTTCCCGCAACGGCGGCAGCGACAGGCACAGTACGTTGATCCGGTAGTACAGATCCTGCCGGAACAAGCCTTCGGCCGCCAGGCTCTGCAGGTTGCGGTGCGTGGCGCAGATCAGGCGCACATTTACCTTGCGTGAATGCACGGAGCCGATTCGCCGTATTTCGCCCTCCTGGATGAAGCGCAACAGCCGCGCCTGCGCCTCCATGGGTAGTTCGCCAATTTCATCCAGGAAGAGGGTGCCGCCGTCGGCGGCCTCAATCAGCCCCATGCGACTGGCATTGGCGCCGGTGAACGCGCCCTTTTCGTAGCCAAACAATTCCGACTCGATCAGCGTATCGGGTATGGCAGCGCAATTGACGGACACCAGGGTCTTGTCGGCCCTGCGGCTCTGCTGGTGCAGGCTGCGCGCCACCAGTTCCTTGCCGGTGCCTGTTTCCCCGAGAACCAGTACGGTGGAGTCAGTGGGGGCCACCTTTTCGATGTGCTCGAACAGGCGTTGCATTGCCGGACAGTTGCCAAAAATGCCGTGCACGCCGGCTGCATCGTCGTCGGTGTTCTGGCGGGTTTTGGCCGCCTCGGCCTTGGCCGTCGGGTGATCGGCGATAATGCGTTGCACCGCGTTGATCATGTCGGCGTGGTCAAACGGTTTTGCGATGTAGTCGACGGCGCCCATGCGCATGGAATCCACCGCCGAGCGCAGGCTGGCGTAGCTGGTCATGATGAGCACCGGCACATCGCCGGCCTTCTTGATGAGATCTGTTCCGGGGGCGCCCGGCAGCCGCAAATCGCTGATTACCAGATCGAAACTGTCCAGGTCATAGCTTTTTTCGGCTTCCAGGACGGAGCTCGCTTCACTGACGTCATAGTCATTGCGCTCCAGCAGGCGACGCAGCGCAACGCGAATGACGGACTCATCCTCGACGACCAGGATTTTGTGCATCTGGTGTTACCTCTGAGTAATTAATTCCCAAAATACACCGCGGGGCGGGAATTTTCCAGCGACGGGCCGCCTGGACGGTTACAAATCGAAACTCGTCCCGTAGCTGGCACGCGGCAGTTCGAGGGTGACTCGTGTGCCGGATTGCGTGGCCTGGAACAGTGGGCTGAGCAGGTGCACCCGGCCGTGCATGTCCTCGATGATGCTGTGCACCAGTGCGAGCCCCAGGCCCGTGCCTGCGCCCGGATCCTTGGTCGTGAAAAAGGGCTCAAAGACCTGGCTCTGCAGTTCGATGGGTATGCCGCAGCCATTGTCCTCCACGTCGATGCTGACAGTCTCGCTGCCAGCGCTCGCGCGCACATGCACTTCGCCGTAATCTTCACAGGCATCCCTGGCGTTGCCCAGCAGGTTGATGAATACCTGTAACAACCGCTGGGCATCGGCGCGCACCAGCAATTCGCGATCACAGTGGTTGCTGAATTGTACCGGCCGGGCTTCGCGCTGCAGCGTGAGCAGATGGACCGCTTCGTCCACGCAATCAGCCAGGTTGACCGGCGCGAACTCCATCTCACTCGCGGCTACGCCGCTGTGTGAGAAGTTCATCAGCGATTCGACAATGCGGGTAACGCGGTTGGTCTGCTTGAGAATATCCTGCGCCATGTGGCGAATTTCCATCGGATCGTCTTCAAACTCCAGATTCTGCGCGAGGCAGGCGATACCGGTTACCGGGTTGCCGATCTCGTGCGCGACGCCCGCGGCCAGGCGGCCGATCGAGGCCAGTCGTTCGTTGTGCAGTAGCTCCGCTTCCAGCAGTTGGTAGTCGGTGACATCTTCCACCAGAATCACGGTATCACCGCCGCCATCTCCCTCGATCAGCGTCTTGTGCAGGTTGACCCAGCGCGAGGTGCCGTTTTCAAGCGTAACTTCGCGTTTTACGGCGGTGTCCTCCTGGCCCGCATGAAATTCCACCAGTACCGAACGCCATGCGCCGGGGACGCTATCGAGCAGCGAACCCAGTACGCGGTCTGCGGCTATATCGGTAACCTGCTCCATGGCGCCATTCCACATCAGGAGCTCATCGTCGGGGCCCATGGAGCACACGCCAATGGGCAGCTTGTCCAGCGTTTCCCGATGATGCCGCCGCAGGTTGTCCAGGTCGGCGGCGAGCCCGGTAAAATGCGGTTGCGCGCGATCCAGATCGCGCTCGATCAACTGCAGGTCTTGCGTATCGCCATGCAGGCCGGGTTGAAACGGCAGGCAGCGAGTGACAATGCGGTGGGCCACGGCCGGTCCCAGCAGGCCGGAAAGGTTCACCTCGATACGCGCGCGCAAGCGCCTGAGTGCATACGGCCTGTTCTCCTCGGGCGAAAACTGCAATTCACGCAGCGCGAGATCGACCTCGGAACGCGCTGTTTTCGCGCCCAGAGCGGGCGTCAGCTCGTCCGAGAAATCCGCAGCGCTGCGCACAGTCAGTGTCTGCCGCTTGGGTCTGGCGCGCGCATCCATCGAGCAGATTTCTGCCGCGACCTGCTCGGTCTTGCTGCTGCGGGTGAGCAACGAAAAGACCACAAAGGCGCTCGCGTTCAAGCTGATCGAGAACAGGGTAGCTGCGGTCCAGGGATCATCGGTGATACCGGTTAGCTTTGCTATCAGCGAATTGATCAGCAGGGCATCGTAGTTGCCAATGAGTGGCAGCATCAGCGCCAGCGCCCACACCGCGAGACCGCCGCCGAGTCCCACCAGCAAACCCGAGCGATTGGCACTGCGCCAGTAGGGCGTGGCGATGACGCCAGGCAGGAATTGCAGGGTACCCGCGAAGGCCACCAGGGCCAGTTCAGTCAGGCTCTGACGACCGCTGAGGGCAGTATAGAATGCGTAGCTGGCGAGAATAAGTACGGCAATCAACGCCCGGCGCGCCCATTTCAATTGTGAGTAGATGCTTTGCTCGCGGTTACCCTGGGGCAGCCGCAAGGGCAGCAACAGGTGGTTCAGGCACATATTTGCCAGCGCCAGTGTGGTGACGATGATTGTTGCACTCGCCGCTGACAGCCCGGCCAGGAAAGCGGCGGCGCTCACCGTCGCCGAATCCAGCGCCTGCCCGATGGCCAGCCCGCTGTAGTCCAGTGGCAGCGCCGTTTCCACCCGCATCGCGGCCCAGGCCAGGGGCAGCACTGGCAGACTGAGCAATAGCAGGTACAGCGGCAGGCCCCAGGTGGCGATATGCAGCTCACGGCTGTCGGTGTTCTCGGCGAAGGCCATGTGGAATATGTGCGGCATGCAGACAGCGCCGGCAAAGAACACCAGTAACAGGGCGCGGGCCGTGTCGCCGCGAATGGGTGTTTGCAGCGAGCCCGCCAGAGTGGGATTCTCGCCGAGCCACTGTTGCAGCCCGTCAAAGCCATCGAACACCTGGTACACGGCAGCAAACATCAGTATCAGTATCGCCGAGAGTTTGACCAGCGATTCAAACGCGATTGCCGTGACCAGCCCCGTATTGCGGTGCTGGGGCGATCGATGCCGGGTACCGAAAAGAATCGAGAACACGGTGATGATGACGCAGAAGAGTTGCGCCATCCGCGTGTGCTTTTCGGTACCGCCGGTGAGCACAGCATTGTGGCCCGAGAGAATGTGAATGGTTTCTGCCACCGCCTGAATCTGCAGGGCGAGCAACGGCAGGAGCGTGATGCACATGGCCAGCGTAATCGCGCTACCCACCCAAGGGCTGCGGAAGCGGAAGGTAAGCACATCGGCAAGAGAGGCGAGTTGGTAGACGCGGCAAAGCCGCAGCAGTGGCATCAACAGCAATGCGGCGAGAATGAACATCAGCACCGCACCAAGATAGTAGAGCAGAAAGCTGTAACCGTGGGACCCTGCGAGCGCCATGGCGCCGTTGCTGGCCATGGCTCCGCCGTAGACACCCAGCGACAGCACGTAGATGGCGGGGTGTTGGGTGATGCGTTTGGGAATGATGCCCCGGTCCGCCAGGTGGGCGACCACGAACAAACCGCTCAGGTAGGCGATGCTGAGCAGCAGAATCTGCGTGAGGCTAAAGCTCATCCGGGTGCCGGGTGCGCTCGTTCCAGTAGGCCGCGAGTGTAATCAGCAACCATAGCTGGTAGGGACGATACCAGTCTGCGCCTGGGTCATTGGCCCAGTTCCAGAGCGTTGGCCAGAAGATAATTACCACACCGAATACCAGCAGCAAGGCGCGATTAATGTACATGTATCAGCTTCCCCGCTGTCCGGCTGCGTGGCGCATTCCCCTGAAGATACTACTGAAGCGCCTGTGGAGGGTAAAGTTCACTCTGTCAGCCCCAGTGCCGTCGCGGGTATCGCCGGCAGGGCTGGAATCCTTTCTACCGACCAGCGCGCGCTGGCAAACTGCAGTATGGCGTCAACCTCCCTGAGCGTGCCCGGGGGCGCCGGCTGGCCGAGGAAGGCGAGAGCCTGCCGCAGATTGTCCGGGGCATCGGCGTTGTGCAGCGGCGGGGCGTTGTTTTGCTTGCTGTACTTCTGCCCGTCGCTGGCGGTGATCAGCGGCAGGTGGCAATAGGCCGGCGTTGCATAACCCAGGGCCCGCTGCAGAAACATCTGTCTGGGCGTTGAATCCAGCAGATCGGCACCGCGCACCACATGGGTAACCCCCTGCGCGTGGTCGTCCACCACCACTGCGAGCTGGTAGGCGAACAGGCCGTCTTTGCGCCGCACGACGAAATCCGGCAGGTCGAGCCCCAGCGTGGTGTGTTGCTGGCCCTGCAGGGCGTCGGCGAACTCGATTACACAATCCGCCGGCACGGCCACGCGCAATGCGCCTGTGTCTGGCGCCGCGTTGCGTTTATTCCGGTCGCGTTCCCGGCACCCGCCGGTGCATGCGCCGTTTGGCCCCAGCATCGCCCGCGTGCAATCGCAGCTAAACAGCATGCCTGCACGCTGCAGCGCCATCAGGGCCGCGCGATATGCTGCGTGACGCTCGCTCTGGTAAAGCGTTGGTTCGTCCCCGTGCAGGCCGTGGTGGCGCAAGCTGGAGAGAATGCTGGCGGCGGCATCCGCTTGCTCCCGGGGTGGATCGAGGTCTTCCATACGCAACAGCCAGACGCCGCCGTGATGGCGCGCGTCCAGGTAGCTGGCGACAGCGGCAATTAATGACCCCAGATGCAAAGGGCCGGTGGGAGAGGGAGCAAAGCGCCCGCGGTAGGGAACCGGGGGAGGTGGCATCAGGCGCCGGGCCTCATCCCATCTCTTGCTTTTCCTTGATTTCCGCCAGGGTTTTGCAATCGATGCACAGGGAGGCGGTGGGGCGCGCTTCCAGACGCTGAATGCCAATCTCGACGCCGCAGGCCTCGCAAAAGCCGTAATCGTCCTGCTCTATGAGTTCCATGGTGGTGTCGATCTTCTTGATCAGCTTGCGCTCGCGATCACGCGTGCGCAGTTCGAGGCTGAACTCCTCTTCCTGGGTGGCGCGGTCGGCGGGATCCGGGAAATTGGCAGCCTCGTCCTTCATGTGGGAGACAGTGCGGTCCACCTCTTCCATCAGCTCTTTCTTCCAGTTCCGGAGAATGGATTTAAAGTGCTCCCGCTGCTTCTCGTTCATGTACTGCTCGCCCCGCTTGGGTTTGTAGGGCGTGAAGTTCTTGAACGGTTCCCCGCTTTTCTTCGCGGTCTTTTTCTTTGCCGGTGCCTTTTTGGGGGCTGCTTTTTTGGCTGCTCGAGGCATGGTTAATGGTCCATCCTGCACTAGTAACTGGGCGATACTCACAGTGTCTGGAAAGGCCCTGCGAGAGGGCCAATTTCCAAGGGCGGTGAAACTACCAGATAACCCGATTGCGCGCTACTTTTTCCGCGCAGAAATTTGCCCGGCTTCAAACTGGTGAAAGAACACGGCGTAGCGCCGGGTTTGTGCCTGGAGCGCGCAATCTCGACATCGTGCATGCTTGCCTGCACACTTGCGCCTGCATCCCGCCGTGAATGCTGATGGCACAGCGGATGGGAACAGATCCGCACAGCGGATAATCGTACACTGGAGAGTCAAATCTATGCCGGTCAGGGTAGCGCCCCGGGGTTTTGCGACGCGGGTCGCCGAGATTGAACCGTTTCGCGTGGTGGAGGTGCTCCAGCGCGCCACGCAGATGGCCGATGCGGGTGTGGATATTGTGCACATGGCCGCGGGCGAGCCCGATTTCGCCACAGCGGCTCCCATCGTGGAAGCGGGCCGCGCCGCCCTCGCGCGCGGCGCCACGCACTACTCCCAGGCCGCGGGCATTCCGCAACTGCGCGAGGCACTTTCGCAGCATTACGCCGACACCTACGGGCTGGATATCGCGCCAACGCGCATCATGGTGACGCCAGGCGCCTCGGGCGCGCTGCTATTGCTCGCGGCGCTGCTGATGAACCCCGGCGATGGCATGCTCATGACGGACCCCGGTTACCCCTGTAACCGCCAGTTTATGCGCCTGGTGGAGGGCCATGCCCAGCTCGTGCCGGTAGGTGCCGACACGCAGTACCAACTTAGCGGGAAGCTGGTAGAGGACAACTGGCGGGATTCCACCGCGGGCGTGCTGGTGGCGTCGCCCGCGAACCCCACCGGCACGGCGCTCTCGAAAGAGGCGCTGGGTGAGTTGTCGCGCGTGGTGCGCGCCCGTGGCGGCCACCTGCTGGTGGACGAGATTTATCACGGACTGTGCTACGACGGCGCCGCACCCTCGGTGCTGGAGGTGGATAACGAGGCTTTCGTGATCAACAGTTTCTCCAAGTATTTCGGCATGACGGGCTGGCGGCTCGGCTGGCTGGTGGCGCCGGAAGCGGCGGTCGCCGAGATGGAAAAACTGGCGCAGAACCTGTTTATCTCCATGTCCACCATGGGGCAGCACGCGGCGCTGGCCGGGTTCGAGCCCGCCACGCGCGACATTCTGGATGAGCGCCGCGAAATCTTTCGTCAGCGCCGGGATTTCCTGCTCCCGGCGGTGAAGTCTCTCGGATTCGACGTGCCCTGCAGCCCGCAGGGGGCATTTTATATCTACGCCGATGCCAGCCGGTTTACCCGTGACAGCCAGGCGTTCTGTCTGCAACTCCTCGAGGAGCACGCGGTGGCGCTGACGCCGGGTGTTGATTTCGGACACCACAGGGCGAATGAGCACCTGAGGTTTTCCTACACCACCAGTATGCAACGGCTGGAAGTAGCGGTGGACAGGCTGGCGAAGGTCCTTGCCTGAGTGATTACCCGGTGATTGCGTTCACGCCACTCACGGAAGGCCGGCTGTTGCGGCGCTATAAACGGTTCCTGGCGGATGTTGAACTGGCGGACGGCTCGGCGATTACCGCGCACTGCCCGAACACCGGCGCCATGACCGGTTGCGCCGAGCCGGGTTCGCGGGTCTGGCTGGCGCACAGTGATTCCCTCACGCGTAAGTACCCCCACACCTGGGAACTGGTGGAAACCTCCCGGGGCATTGCCTGCATTCACTCGGCGCGTGCCAACCGGGTGGTACAGGAGGCCTTTGAGCGCGGCCTCGTGCCGGGTTTCGAACACTACTCGTCGATCACCCGGGAAGTGAAGTACGCCGATGGCGCCCGTATTGACCTGCTGCTGGAAGGGTTGGCCGGCAGGGTGTTTGTCGAGGTTAAGTGCGTGACCCTCTGCCGGGAGGGGGGGGTAGGGCTGTTTCCGGATGCCGTGAGCGAGCGCGGGCGCCGCCACCTGCTCGCGTTGCGCCAGGTCGCCGCCGAGACCCAGACCCGGGCGCTGCTGTTGTTTTGTGTGTTTCATAGCGGGATAGAGCGGGTTAGCGCCGCCGGCGATATCGACCCTCATTACCGGGATACCCTGGCGCGGGTGATGGGCGAGGGCGTCGAGGTGCTGGCCTGGCGCAGCGCCGTCAGCACGGAGGGTATCGAACTGGTGCAGCCCCTGCCGTTTACACTCGACCCCTGAGTGCGTGGCTGGATGGCATGTTCCTCGCCCCCTGCTCAAGGTAGGATGATCGCATCGCCGGTTGTTTTATCACGCCTGTACCGGGAGTCAGCCCTCGGGGGGAGCAATACTATTGTGAATGCGCCAGGCCCATGCACACTGCCCTGACACCCGCACAACTGACCGGGCTGGACGACAGTCACCTGCAGCCGCTGGATAACGCACACCGCCTGCGGCCTGGCGCGGCCGATGCGTTTAGGGCGTTGCGCCGGGATGCCGCGAGCGCCGGCTTCGACCTTGCCATAGCCAGCAGTTTCCGCTCATTCGAACGGCAGTTGGCGATCTGGAACGGCAAGGCACGCGGCGAGCGTGAATTGCGCGATGACGACGGCCGGCTGCTGCGGGTTGAGGAGCTCTCAGCCGCGCAGTGCCTGCTCGCAATCCTGCGTTTCTCCGCCATTCCGGGTACCTCGCGGCATCACTGGGGCACCGATATCGATGTATTCGATGCCGCCGCGGTGCAGCCGGGCTGCACGGTGCAACTGACTCCTGATGAAGTGGCTCCCAACGGCCCCTTTGCGCCAATGCATGCCTGGCTGGACGGGCAGATGGCGGCCGGGCGCTCGCACGGCTTCTTTCGCCCATACCAGAAAGATCACGGCGGCATCGCTCCCGAGCGCTGGCATTTGAGTTATGCGCCGCTAGCTGTCGAGTGTGCGGCCGCTTGTAGTGACGCCATTTTCCGTGCCGCCTGGGCCAGTGTGGAAGATCGCGGCGGGCTCGAACTGCGCGCCGAGATCGAGGCCATGTGGCCGTCGATCCTGGCTCGCTATATCGAGGTGCCCGCCGACTGGGCGGTGACCGCGGAGGTCTAACAATAGCAGCCTGCCGGCCTACTCCCTGGCTTTGGCCCGGGTGTGCAGATGCCCGAAGTGGTTCTGGTAGTCCTGCTCGGCGGCGGCGATCACCTTCAGCGCTTCTTCGCGCCCGTAAACAAAGTCCACCTTGATGTCGAGTTCCTTCCCCGGGATC
>TARA_R110002049_G_scaffold142277_2_pt1 | contig 32981 bp, 27 predicted proteins | sample TARA_R110002049 | Tara Oceans TARA_R110002049 (sample SAMEA4396941) | marine metagenome | biome: Polar Biome; feature: [SRF] surface water layer (ENVO:00010504); material: water (ENVO:00002006), including particulate matter (ENVO:01000060) such as... | depth 5 m
GCGGGTCGACAGATTGTTGCACGAAGCGGGTTCTTCGCGCGAGCATATGTTGCAGGCGACGATTTGGCTTGCAGATATGGCGGATTTCGATGCGATGAATGAGGTCTGGGACGCATGGGTTCCCCAAGGCGCAGCCCCAGCACGCGCCTGCGGAGAAGCCAAACTGGCGGATGCCGACCTGCGTGTCGAAATTATCGTGACCGCCGCCGTAGCTGGTTGACGACTGGTTAAGAGCTCACCCTTTTGTCGATGACTTCCTTATAATCAACTCATGCTGAATGGCTGCTTAATCCCCGACAACAAAGCCAAATCGCCACAGTAGCGAAAGTCCTCTCTCCGCCCTTCCTCCAAGAGGTCTTCTCAACGGCAACGGAAACCGTGCGTCCGGAGCGAACGGCAGCAAAGTCCGCAGAGCTGACCTTCGAGCCAATTGGAAAAACGCCCTGTTTGGCGCACGTAGTAACATCCGAACCGAGGGCCATCGCCTGCCCGTCGCACCAAAGGTGGGCATAAAATCATACGGCGGGCAGGCGATGGCCCGGCACCTGCGGCTTGATTCCGGGCCGTTGGCAGAGTGCGGGATCAGCCGGCGAGGGCGGCCAAGGCTTCCCCTAGGTCAATCGCGCCGTCATAGAGCGCGCGGCCCGAGATTGCGCCCGAGATCACGCCGGTGTCGCGCAGGGCCACCAGATCAGCCAGCGACGACACGCCGCCCGAGGCGATCACCGGGATCGACACGGCGCGTGCGAGCGCGGCGGTGGCGTCAATGTTTGGCCCCCCCATCGCGCCATCGCGCATGATGTCGGTATAGATGATCGCGGCAACGCCTGCGTCCTCGAACGAACGGGCCAGCTCGGTAACCATGACGTCGGTTTCGGTCGCCCAGCCTTTGGTTGCCACGCGGCCTTCGCGCGCGTCGATGCCCACCGCAACCTGACCGGGAAAGGCGCGAGCGGCCTCGCGCACCAGATCGGGGTCTTCCACGGCGACGGTGCCGAGGATGACACGGGCTAGGCCCTTATCCAACCATGCCTCGATCGTGGCCATGTCGCGGATGCCGCCGCCCAGCTGGGCGGGCACTTTGCAGCGTTTCAGGATCGCTTCGACCGGGGCGGCGTTGACGGGCGTGCCGGCAAAGGCGCCGTTGAGGTCGACCAGATGCAGCCAGGCGCAGCCTGCATCGACGAACGCGGCGGCCTGTGCGGCGGGGTCTTCGTTGAACACGGTGGCGCGGTCCATGTCGCCATGGACCAGACGCACGGCCTGGCCGTCTTTGAGATCAATCGCGGGGTAGAGGATCATGGCGCGGCCCTTTGTGCTGAGTTTGGGCGGGGTTTTGCACGTAGCGGCAGATTATGCAACGCGACCAAGGGCGCAGACCGTAAAACGTCGCACCAGTGGCACAAGGTTTTGTGGTTTGTGTCCTAAGGTCAATCTTGCCGGATGATTTGTGTTGGCGCAGAGTTGTGACAGATCGGGAGGAGAGATCATGAAACAACTATTTGCAGCGGCGGTACTGGGGATCAGCATGGCGGGGGCAGCCTATGCGGCGGACCCGATCGTTGGCACCTGGCAGACCATCAAGGATGACAACGGCAATTCCGGCCAGATCAAGGTGGTGGAATGCGGCGCGGCGATCTGTGGCACGTTGGAAAAGTCGTTTGATGCCAACAACAAGCCGTTCAAGTCTAAAAACCAGGGTCGCAAGATGATCTGGGACATGAAGAATGAAGGCGGCGGCAACTATGGCGGCGGCAAGGTCTATTCGCCAGACCGCGACAAGACCTACGGCGGCAAGCTGGTGCTGTCGGGCAATTCACTGAATGTGAAGGGCTGCGTTCTGGGTGTTTGCCGGAGCGGTGGTACTTGGCAGCGGGTTAAGTAACCCCCCGCGTTTTAGAATTCATTTGAACGACTCAGGGCGCAGGTCTATGCTTGGTCTGCGCCTTTGGGCTGTCTATTCAGGCAGCGGATAAAGGCCGGGTATCGCTTGGGGGAGTGATGCAATGTCTTTTTGTAAAATATCTATATTAAGTGCATTTTTGGTCAGTGGCGCCGCTGTGGCGCAGGCCGACGTGCCGTTGGGCCTGTGGAAATCGGCCCCGGACCGGTCGGGGTTGGTGGTGCATGTGCGCACCAAACCCTGCGGCGACGCCCTATGTGGCCGGGTTGAGCGGACCAAGGACCGGCGCGGCTATGATACGCCGTCCAGCTTCGTGGGGCGCAAGATCGTCTGGGATATGGTGCCACAGGGCGATGGCAGCTATTCGGGCCGCCTGTGGGAGCCAGCGCGCAACCGCATGTTGGACACGCGGATGCAGGTGCAGGGCAACCGGATGAAGCTGCATGCCTGTGACGGGGACAACTGCCGTGACGAGGTTTGGACGCGGCTGCGATAGGACTATCGAGGCCACCCGCCCGTCACAAGCCAGTCCGTCACCAGTGGCAGGCAATGGTCCTTAGGGTTTCCAGCTTAGAAAGTTCGCAATCAGGCGCAGGCCGGTGGTCTGGCTTTTCTCGGGGTGGAATTGCATGCCCAGCATCGTGTCCCGCCCGATGATGGCCGTCACGTCGCCCGCGTAATCCACATGTGCCAGACGCTCAGCCGGGTGTGTCACCGCCATATGGTAGGAGTGCACGAAATAGGCGTGGTCCCCGGTGCTTAGACCTTCGAACACGGCGTGCGGATGGTCGATCACCAGATCGTTCCAACCCATGTGCGGCACCTTCAGCGCGGGATCAGCGGGGGTGATCGCCGTCACCTCGCCCGCGATCCAGCCAAGGCCGGGGGTATCGCGGTATTCGCGGCCCATGCTGGCCATGAGCTGCATCCCGACACAGATACCCAGAAACGGGCGGCCTTGGGTTTCGACCGCTTCGACCATGGCGTCATGCAGGCCGCTGGCGCCTTTGAGCGCTTCCATACAGGCGGGGAATGCCCCATCGCCGGGCAGTACCAGACGGTCGGCGCGTGCGACGACGTCGGCGTCGGCGGTCACGACAACCTCGCCTGCGCCCACTTCGCGGGCCATGCGTTCAAACGCCTTGTGGGCGGAATGAAGATTGCCGGATTCGTAGTCGATGATCGCAGTCAGCATCTGTTACAGCGCGCCTTTGGTCGAGGGCACGGCATCAGACGTGCGCGGGTCGGTTTCCACCGCTTCGCGCAGGGCGCGGGCGACAGATTTGAACGCCGCTTCGGCGATGTGGTGGCTGTTGATCCCGTGCAGCGCATCGACGTGCAGGGTGATGCCGCCGTGCGTGCTGAGCGCCTGAAAGAACTCGCGCACCAATTCGGTGTCAAACGTGCCGATCTTGGCGGTGGGGAAATCCACGTTCCAGATCAGGAACGGGCGCGCCGACAGATCAAGGGCGGTGCGCAGTTGTGCGTCGTCCATCGCCAGCAGGCAGGCGCCATAGCGCCGGATGCCACGCTTGTCGCCCAGGGCCGTGCTGAGCGCCTGGCCGATGGCGATGCCCACATCCTCGACGGTGTGGTGATCGTCGATGTGCAGATCGCCCTTGGCGCGCACCGTCATGTCGATCAGCGAGTGGCGCGACAACTGGTCCAGCATGTGGTCGAAAAAGCCGACGCCGGTCTGGTTGTCATAGACGCCGGTGCCGTCGAGATTGATCTCGACCTTGATGTCGGTCTCGGCGGTGGTGCGGGTCAGGGTGGCGGTGCGCATGGGGCTTCTCCGGGGCTGGTGTTGCGGCCCTTATAGCAGCGCGCGCCGCCACGCCAAGCCCCGTGCGGGTCGGGTCGCCGTGACCGTTGCCGCCGCACATCGTGATCGGGTTGGAACCGAAACAGGGATTGCGGCCACCGCCGCCATATGGGACGCTGAGCGGAACACGAAAGAGGCCTCCCATGACAACTTGTGTCTTTATCCAGATCCGTTGCCGCCCCGGTACCACCTACCGCGTGGCCGAAGATATCGCCCTGCGCGAAATCCATTCCGAGCTGTATTCCACCTCGGGCGACTATGACCTGCTGTTGAAGCTTTATATCCCCAAGGGCGAGGACGTGGGCGTATATATCAATGATCATTTGCTGGACATCGAAGGCATCGAACGGTCGCTGACAACCATGACGTTCAAGGTTTTTTGAGGTGCGCCGTATCGCCCCGCTGTTGGGGCTGATTGCGGGGCTGGCGGTTATCATGCCCGCGCAGGCCAGTGCCGGTCGTGTCTATGAGGGCGATGAGGCAGCGGCGCTGCGCTGTGCCAATACGCTGGCGTTGACCGCCGTGGCTCTGTCGGCAGCAGAGCTGATTGGCGAGGACGAAAAAGAGGTGATCCTGGGCATCACCGTGCGCATCCTGGATCGCCACGTCAGCGGGACATGGCGGCAGAAAAAGGCGGCGATGGTGCAGATGCGTGACCGCCGGGGCGTGGTCGATACGCTAGAGGATTACCGCCGCAATGCCGGGCAGTGCCTGAAGCAGTTTCCGATCAACTGACGGCGGCGGGCGGTGCCGACGGGGCAAAGCCGAGTCTTGGCGATGTGCAGCGCCGGGCAAAAGGTGACCACCCCAAAAACAAACCTCAGCCGACCAGCGACTGAGGTTTATCGTAATGTGATGGCTGTTGCGCCGGGGGGGGGCGCCCCTGTTTGGCGTTTTAGTGCGCGGCAGAGACCGTCGGCGTTTCGGGCGCGGGGGTGTTCAGCTTGACCTTCTGGCGCATCGCCACCCGGCGAATGGCACGGTCGAATGTCTTTCTGACCCGCTGGGTTCGGCTGGCATTGGGGTGGATCGGCCCGCCGACGGACAGTGTGACCTGCATCTCGCGGCCATCGCCGTGCCGCGGGGCCTCGTCATTCAAGGCGGCCTGGATCAAATCTTCGATCTCGGGCCATGTGGGCAGGGTGTCGCCAGTCACGATACACAGCAATGTGCCACCGCCGTTATGCGTCATCAGCAGTTCGGGGCAATCGACCACCTTGGCGATGGCGCGGGCCGCTGCGGCCACGGCGACGGCAAATTCACGGCTGGTGCAATTTGCATACAGCGCGTCGATGCCTTCGATCTTGGCGGCAAAGACCTGACAGATATCCAGATGGTTGCGCGACAGTTGTGACAGATAGTTGCCCAGCGAAAACGGCAGCACCAACTGGCTGACACCGTGGATGTGCACAGGATCTTCGACGTCGAAATCATGCACGCCGGGCTGGGCCGCATCGTCCATGACCCTTGGGTCAAGACGTGGAGCCTTGTCGGTGTTTTCCAACATCCGTTCCGCCACTTTGATCCGCGTTGCGATGTCTTTGACGTCAAAGGGTTTCGTGATGTAGTCGTTCGCCCCCGCCGAAAAGGCACGTTCGATCGAGGCGGCATCGGATTTCGACGTCAGCATCAGGATCGGCTTGTTGGAATAGTTGGGCAGGTTGCGGATATGGCGGCACAGGGTGATGCCGTCCATGTCGGGCATTTCGATGTCAAGCAGCAGGCAATCAAATTCTTCGTCCGGGTCGGCCAGCATGGCCAGCGCAGCAGGACCCGAGGAGGCGACGCTCACAAATGGGAAATCGGCCTGGCGAAACACCACCGGAAGCAGTTCCAGTATAAATGGATCATCGTCGACGGCAAGAATTCTCATGGTGGCTACCTCTTTGTACTGCGGGACAGGGCGGATTTGTGAGCGTTTATGTCCTGTTAACGATTTGGCCTGAGAAAATGGGCGAAATTGTGACAGGACTTCTACTTTTAGTTGCAGCATGTACAATTCGGCGTCGGCGGGCCCGATTTCAGCGGAATTTTGCCGGATTATGCCCTGATGATACATAACTCTGGGGTCTGCCCTCGGTTGATCCCCCAGATTTGGTAGGTCTACGTGTTGCCACTGCCACCGCCAAGAGGAGCTTACGCGCAGAACAGGGCGAGAACGGGGCATTTTCGCTGATTTCAGGCTGATCAAGCGGTGGTTTTACGGTCGGCACTGCCTTTGCGCGGCCTCTATTCGTGGGCACGATGGATGCTGCGGGACGTGATGCGCGTTGATCGACCAGATCGGCAAGTATTGAGCCACGCGGGCCGCGCGGCAGGCTGTTGGCCGCATGAAAGCCCGCGACGTGGTATCGCACCGAGGTATTCTAGTCTTGCGTGAATTTTGCGTGGCTGCGGTGACAACAGCGCAAAAATCACGAAATTTCATCTTGTTAGCATTGATCAGAATCGGGCTTTGTCGCAGGTTATGTAATATTGCCGCCGAGAGGATTTTAGATTTTGCCCGTCTTTGCCACAGTTTTGTTTATTGGGGTTGTGGTGCCTTGGGCTTTGATCCTGCTGGATGCGGGGCGGGCCAATGCGCAAAGCGTGGCGGCGCTGTGTGCCGGGGCGTCGGCCTATTGCCTGATGGCGCTCAACCTGTTTCTGGCGACGCGCCCGCCGGTGGTGCACCGCCTCGCCGGGGGGCTGGACCGGTTGTACCAGGTGCATAAATGGACCGGAATTGCGGTGTTGCCCCTGATCTGGTTTCATAAATTTGTCGGTATGGACCTTGATGGGCAGATCGTGGCGACGGGGCTGGCCAAGACGTCGGTTGATATTGCGAAATATGCGTTCTGGGTGCTGCTGGCGCTGTTGTTGCTGTCTTGGATCAAACGGGTGCCGTGGCTGCGGCGCGACCTGCTGCCCTATCATCTGTGGCGCTGGAGCCATCGGGCGCTGGGGCTGGTTTTTGTCGCCCTGACGCTGCACCAGTTGTTTGTCAAAGTACCGTTCGACGCCAATGCGCTGACGGCGCAGTATCTGGTCGTGATGGCAGCGCTGGGCATCGGGTCTTTTGTCTATACGCAGGTTCTGGCCCCGTTGCGGCGGCGGCGGTTTCGCGTCGACACGGTGGAGCGGCACAAGCTGGCGACGGTCATTTCTGCCACGCCGGTTGGCCGACGCGGGTTGGCGGGGGCGCGGCCGGGATCGTTTGCCGTGGTGCGTTTCAACCGGCGTGGCCTGCGCGAGCCGCACCCCTTTACCCTGTCGCGCATCGCGGCTGACGGGTCTGTGCAGGTGTCGATACGGGCGCTGGGCGATTATACGCGGCAGGTGGCGGCGTCGGTCGCCGAGGGCGATACCATGTCGGTCGAGGCCCCTTATGGCGGGTTCGATTTTCGCCGGGGCGAGGCCAATCAGATCTGGCTGGCGGGGGGGATCGGCATCACCCCGTTCCTCAGCTTTGCCGACAGTCTGACGGCGCAGGACAGTCGGCGCATTGAACTGGTTTATTGCCTGCGCGATGCGGACGAGGCGCTGGGCCTTGACCGTCTGCGCGCCGCCGAAGGGCGCTGCCCCGGTTTTCAACTCACGCTGCACGCCAGCGCAACCGATGGCCGCCTGAGTGCCGAACGTCTGGTGCAGATCGTCGATATGCCGATTAACGCGGCGGGCCTTTGGTTTTGCGGCCCGGCCCCGATGCGTCTGGCGATGTTGCGCGATCTGAAACAGATGGGCCAGCGTCCCGCCAGCCTGCATTACGAAGAATTTGAATTTCGATAGGATAGATTTGCCATGCCCCGACTGAACCTTTTTGTGCTGTTGATGACGTCGCTTGCCGTGGCGGTCAGTGGCAGTGCCGCGGTCGGGCAGGCGGCGTTTGGCGCAGGTGACTTTGCCGATTACGATGCAGATGCGGCGAATGGCGCGGTGATCTTTGCCGCTGCCGGCTGTGCCACCTGTCACGGCACCGAGGGTGATGCGAACCTGTTGGCCGGTGGCCGCGCGATCCCGACCAAGTTTGGCGATCTTTATGCGCCCAACATCACCGCACATCCCAGCGCGGGTATCGGTGGCTGGTCCAACGCGGAGTTCCTGAATGCGGTGCTGGGGGGCATGGACCCCGACGGCCACCGATATTATGGGGCGGTCTTTCCCTTTGCCGCCTATGCGCGGATGCGCCCCGAAGATGCGCTGGACCTGCGCGCGTATATGGCGGAGTTGCCGCAGTCCGATGCCCCGTCAAAGCCGCATGACATCAGTTTTGTCAGCCAGAAAATTCTCAACGGCTGGACATCCGACCGCGATGCCTTGATCCCGCCTGCCGATCCACAGATGGCACGCGGGCAGTATCTGGTCGAGGCGGTGGGCCACTGCGCCGAATGTCACACGCCGCGCGATACCGGCTTTGGGTTTCGCTATGATCTGGACGCCGACCGCCCGTTTATGGGCGAGGTGGGTCTGCTAGGGGATTATGCCCCCGATATCAGCGCCGAACGCATCGCCAGCTTTGGACCCGAGGCCTTTGTTAACGGGGCGCTGGCCGAGAGTCGCAAACTGAACGGCAACCCGATGACCGCGCCCGCGATGCGGCGCATTTCGGCGCAGCTGGCGACGCTGCCGATTGCAGACCGCGCCGCAATCTATGCCTATCTGTCGGGTAGTTCGCTGGACCCTGCGACGCTGCCGCCAGCCGCGCCGGTACAAACCGCCGCATCGGCTGACACGCCGCCCGTCGAGGATGTGCTGAAAGACACCACTGGTGCCAAGGCGCTGGTGGCGCGGGTAGATGCCTATTGCGAGGCAAGCGGGGCAGTGACCGCCAGCGTCCCCGCCGCTGCAACGGCCCCCGCCGGGACAGACGCTGCGCTGACGGGGCAGGCGGATCAGGTGATCGAAACCCATTGCCGGTCCTGTCATGCGCCCGGCAAGACGTATTCGGCGGTCTTTCCCACCGGCGACATTTCCGACATGCCGTTCGACAAGCGCATCGTGGTGCCGGGCAATGCCGACGCCTCGCCGCTGTACGAATCCATTGCATCAGATCGGATGCCATTGGGTCAGAAGATGACGGCCGATGAGGTCGGTACCCTGCGCCGGTGGATCGAAGGGCTGGCCCCGCCCGAAGCGGCATCCGCAGCCGCGCCCAAGACCGAGAGTGAGACCGAGACCGGGGCCGCCGTATCCGACGGTGCCGCGACCCATCCGCTGTTCGCAGGCGGCGCGCGGGGGGCGCGGATGCTGTCGATCGCAACCGATCTGGCCGCGCTGGCCGAGCGCGACCGCCCGTTCATCCGCTACATGAGTTTTGCCGCCACGCCGCTGGCCGAGATTGACTGCGCCGACAGTGGTGCGCGGCGCAATCCGATGGTCTATCTGCATGCGGCGCTGAACAAGTTTATCAATTCGGTATCGCGGGGGCCGCGCGTGGTGCCGGTGGCGCCGGTGGCGGGCACCGAAGGTGCTATCGTGCGCATCGACATGCGCGATTATGGCTGGACCGCCGACATGTGGGCCGCGCTGACCACGGGTGTCTATACCGACCACGCCCGCGCGTCCGGTTTTTCGCCCGAGGCATGGGCGGATCTTGCCACGCCCTATCCCTATGCCGTCGACCCTGACAGTGATCCGGTGCTGGGCACAATGGCGCGCGCCACGCAGACCCCGGTGCCCGTGATGCGCGCCGACTGGTTCACGCATTTCGCGTCCGAAGCACCCTATTACGATATGTTTCTGGGCCTGACCGATCACATCCGCGATCTGGAGGCGCGGCTGGGGCTGGACGTGGACCGTGCCATTCTGGATGGTCAGATGATCCGGGCGGCGATGTTGCCAGGTGCCTCTGGTGTGTCCGATCACAATCGGATGCTGGAACGGTTCGATCTGCCGCAGGGGGGGTATTACTGGAAATCCTATGATTTTGCCGGGGATGACGGGCTGCAATCGCTGGTCCTGCATCCCGATGGCCCGTTTGAATTGCCCCAGACACGCACCGGGACGCAGGGCTTTCACCACGACGGGGGCGAGATGATCTTTTCATTGCCCAATGGCTTGCAGGGGTATTATCTGTCGACAAATCTGGGCGCGCGTCTGCTGGTCGGGCCTGCATCTATCGTGTCGTTTCGCAACAAGCCGATCGGCAAGGGCGTCGAGATCGAAAACGCCCGTTCGTGTTTCGACTGCCACGCCAACGGCATGATTGCCAAACGCGATCAGCTGCGCGACGTGATCGAAGCCGCGCAGCGGTTTGACCGTGATCAGCGCGATATGTTGCTGGACATGTACATCGACAACGCGGCGCTAAGCGAGGTCTACCGCCGCGATTCAGCCGCGTTTCTGGACGCGCTGGGGGCGTTGAACGCAACCGAAGTGTCGGCGACCGGGCGGCCCACCAGCCTTGCTGCACCGATGTCGGCGGGCGGGGGCGAGATCATGACCTACCTCGCGGACAAGCATTTTGATACTGTCGATCTGGCCGGGTTGGCGCGTGAGTTTTTCCTGGATGTGCCGACATTTCGTGACCGTGCGCGGCAGACCGGTGATGCCCAACTGGGTCTGTTGCTGAGCGATTGGATCGCGCGGCTGGACGCAGGCACAAAACTGCACCGCAGCGAGATCGTGGCCCATTACGCCGATGTCCTGCCGCGCCTGACCGAATGGCGGGCCTATCGCCCACAGGGCGGTTATTCTGTCGCCGGTTATGGTGCGGGCGGGTTTGAGACGCAGTTGGGCGATGTGGTGGACCGGTTGTCGGCACAGGGAGAGATAACCTTCGCCCCCGCTGTCAGCCTGCCGATGCCCGCCGCCGTGGCGCCCCCTGCGGGTGACCGGGTCAAACTGGCGATTAGCGTGCCCCAGACCGACGTGCACGTGGGAGATTTTCTGCGCTTTTCTGTCACCAGCACCCGGCGTTGCGAATTGCAGATTTTCTATATCGAAGGTCAGGACGGGATCGAGGAGATGCCGCAAGACCTGCTGGGACCGGCCTTTCTTGAGGCGGGCGAAACCCGTGAAATCCCCTATCCCGGATCGGGGCTAAGGCTGCGCTTTGACAGCCCGGGGATCAACGACACGATGCTGGCGTTCTGCCGCGAAGGTGGGCTGGGGGCGGCGCGTATGAATGCCGCCGCGGTCAAGGACTACGCGGCAAGCCGGTCGCAGACCCTGCTGCGTGGCATCGCGATCGAGGCCGCAGACCGCGTGTCGCAGGACGAGGGCAACAGTGCCACGAACTTTGTAACTTTTAACGTAAGCCCCTGACCGCTGTTTTGGCGCGTCTAAAGGGAGGGAGAAAGATGATGAAACGGAAGACGACGATATGGTACGCGGCAGGGCTGGCGTTGTGCGCGGCACTGCCGGGATCGGCGCAGGAGTTGACGCTGGAATCCTTTGATCTGGGCGGTGACAGCGCCCCGGCGGCAACGGCGGCCAACAGCGACATTGAAACCTGCCTGCTGGACCCGGCGGCCTGCAACAATTCCGAACTGCGGTCGGGGGCCAGCCTGTCGATCGACGATGTTGTGAACCTGGGTGTGATTGACCGCGAAAAGGTCGCGACCACAACGACCAGCACCACCGGGCAGGCGCAGCAGGTAAATACCGCGCAGGCGTTGCCGTCGATAGATATGGAAATCCTGTTTGACTACAATTCCGCAGGTATCCGGGGCGATCAGGCACAGCGGTTGGCTGAGCTATCGACCGTGCTGCGCGATCCGAGATTTGCAAATTATACCTTGGCCTTTATTGGCCATACCGACGCCGTGGGATCGGACGCCTATAACCGTGATCTGTCCCAGCGCCGCGCACAGGAAGTTGCCTATTTCGTCAGCCAGGCCGCCGGGATTCCGCTGGCGCGGACCTCGGCCACGGGGCTGGGGTTTGCACGGCTGAAAACACCCTCTGATCCGGCTGGGCCGCAGAACCGCCGGGTGCAACTTGTCCTGATCCCGCGGTGACATGATGCACCGCGTTCTGGCCCTATCGGTGGCCCTGATCCTGAGTGCGACGGCAGCCGCCGCCGCCACCATCGAGCGGCGCGATGACCTGCGCGGGCATATTGACGCGCTGCGGTTGATGTATCAGCCGGTAGCGGCATTCGAGGGCGTTGATCAAGCGGGCGCGCCGCCCGGTTACGGGGTCTTTCGGCTGAGCGGAGTGATCGAAACCGGCGATGCCGAAAAGCTGGCACAGATGCAGCAAGCGCTGTGGGACGAGGGAAAGTTTTACGCATGGGTGCTGGTGCTCGACAGTCCGGGCGGCAATTTCCTTGAGGGGATCAAGCTGGGTAAGGCGTTGAAGGAAAACCTGAGTTCGCAGGACCCGGCGCTGATTGCGACCTATGTGCTGGACGGGGACACGTGCCTGTCAGCCTGCGCGATGGCCTTTGCGCTGGCGGCGACCCTGCGCGATTTCGAAGGATCGGACGCGTCGCGGTTTATCGAGACCGGCGCGCGCCTGGGTTTTCACATGGGGGCGTTGCCAGAGCATGTGGCGACGCAGACCGCGCAGGTGCGCGAGGTGATGAACCTGACTTACGACATCATGGCCAGCTATACTGAAATTTTGCGCGACAAAACCAATCCGGTGATCCTGGTGCAAGAGGCGCTGAACCATCGCGAGGCGGATAGTTTCTTTGAGGTGCGCGCGGGACAACGCGCGCTTGATCTGGGATTTCTACCGGTCACCAGCGGGCCGCTGGCCAACCCGGTTTATGCATACGCCCTGCCGATGTCTGCGGTGGAGGCAATGTGCCGGTCCTTGCTGCATGCCTCGACGGTCCAGACAACTATTGTCACCGACGAGTATGATTTCCTGTCAGCGTCGGACGCGCGCGAGGTGACGCTGTCGGAGTTTGCGGATGCACGCGGCTGGGCCGGGTATTCGGCGTCCTTTACCTCGGGTGAGGGCTGTCAGATCGGGGTGACAGCGGATCAACGTCTGCTGCTGAATGTCACGCGCGCGCCGGTGCCTTGCGCCGATGGCAGCCATCCGGGTGATCGGTGGTGCGCCTTGGCCGAGCCGCCCGAGACGCTGGCGACGGTGGCGGTGCTGGCCGATGCGCTGGGCTGTCCCGGTGGTGTGTTCCACCGCAGCTTTACGGCATGGTCTCAGGACCGCACCGGCATTGCCTGGGCATTCGATGAGACCTGGCAGCGGACGACCCGCGCGGCAGTGAACATGCGCGCAGAACCGGGGCTGGATACTGCCATCGTAGGCGAGTTGGGTGCGGGGCAGGGGATCACGGTCAGCGATTGCCGCGTGACGCAGGACAGTCAGGCACTGTGGTTTCAGGTGCAGGATGGCGCGCAGCCGGGGTGGATTTCGGCACGTTTCATCGCGGACGGCAACATGGGCGGGTTTCGCGCGCCAGACTGACGGTCGCAATCGGGGGGGACCGGGGGGGCGGACCCCGTGGCGTTCTACCCGGGGGGCAGCCCCCCTTGATCCCCCAAGGTATTCATGGTCCAAAAAAGATGATCAGGCGCGCGCGCGCTGGTGTGATCAGTGGATCACATAGGGGCGTGCCTGATACGCGACATTGCCGTGACCGGGGGCGGGGACGCTGCCGTCTTCGGTGCCCTTGGCGATCTGGCCAACAATGTCACGCAGCACGGATTTCTGCGCCTCGCGGTCCGTCAGGCTGGCGGGGGGGCAGAAATAGCCGAGGATGTTTTCACCCGGTTCGTCCTGTTCCTGCACCACTAGACCAAACCGTGACCCGGGCGAGATTTCAAACCGGGTCTGGCCATTGTCGAGGCTGGTTTTCTTGAAGAACTCCAGCGGGATCGGGGTGAATTTGCGCCCAGGTGAGAGGTTGAAAAACGTCGGCGTACAGCCCGCGCCGAGGTCGGCCACCACCGATACCTCTTCGCCCACCGTCACGCGGGGTGGGTAGACGGACAAGAGCGCGCGTTCGGGTGCGCTGACCGGGGCGGGGGGGCTCGCGGCCTTGGTGGGCGCCGCAGCGCTTCCGCCTGCGCTGCGGTTAAAATAGAATTCCGTCATCATCTGCGACAGTTGCTGGGGGCGTTGTTCGCTGCCGGTCGCGTTCATGACATCGGCTGTGACGCGTTTCATCAGCACCGAAACTTCGACATCTGCCGTGCCCATATGCTGTGCCAGGGCGATGGCAAAAGGCGAATTGTCTGCCGCGCCATCAAGTGCCACGGTATTGGGCAGGGTGGCAAAGGTGACCAGCATGTCGCCGGGGGTGCGTACCACCGCCAGTCCGCGTTTGATCCCCGCGCTGCGCCCATCGGACGCCGCAGCACTCATCAGGGCTTCGGCAAAGGGGTTGTTGCGGCAGGCGTCGAGAAAGATCATCGAAATTGGCACGTCCGCCAGCGCCGCCGTCAGGTCATTCAGCGCGATCCCCTCGCGCGAGATGGCGCTTTCGCTGCGCAGTTCGGCGTCAATCGGCATCAGGTAATTTTCGCCATCTTTTTGCAGCCCATGCCCGGCATAATAGACCGCCGCCACGTCGGCATCGCGGGCGCGGGCCACGAAATCATCGATGGTATCGCCCATCTGGTCCTCGGTCTGGTCGACAACTTCGGTCACATCAAAGCCGACGTCGCGCAGGGACTGCGCAATCAGACGCGCATCGTTGACCGGATTACGCAGCCGGCCGATAACCTCGTAGGCGCCATTGCCGACCACCAGCGCGATGCGGTTTTCGGCATGTGCGGCCAGCGGCAGCAGCAGCGTCAGCAGGATGAAGATGAGGCGTTTCATTCGTCGATCCCCTCGAAAAACTCGGTGCGGTGCGAGGCAACTGAATCGAGATAGCAAAACCGGTTTCCGGTGGCCGGGTTCGGCCAGCACACCACCAGAGGACTGCTGTTGCCGTTCTGTGCCGCGTATCGTTCGACCACCGCGCGCTGGGCCTTGCCGGCATCTGACCATATCTCGGCTACGGTGTCGGCACCGTTGAGTTGGACGCGTTTCGTCGATTGTGGGCCGTCGTTGGTTTCCACCACGGTTTTTGCCCCTGACGGCCAGATGAATGTGTCTATGGTGCGGCTGCGCTTTTCGGTGTCACGCTGTTGGACCCGCGCCAAGTTGCATGGATCGTTGTCCGTGATTGTGGTGCCTTTGAACACGATGCAGCGCCCTGAAAACTGCCGGGTGCGGCGTTGGTCCTGGGGCCCGCGCAGAACGGCGCGGCTGTCATCGGGTAGGATCAGATCGGTAATCGGGGTTGCGGCAGCATAGGTCTGGTAGGTCCAGGTATGCACATAGCTTCCTGTGATCGTCGCCCAGCCGGATGGCACGCTGCGCGGACGTTGGTTCGGCTTGAGCGGGGTAAAGGACATTTCGCAGCCGGTTGCGCCTTCTTGGCGGAAACCGTCGAACATAACGCCCGACCATGTGCCATCGGCGTCGCGTGAAACCTTGCCGTCGCCATAGGCGATGCCGCGGTCGCCATAATCGAGATCGGCGGCATCGACGTGGCGGCAGGACCAGAGCATGCCGTCGTGGGTCAGCGCCTTGGGTTCCTTGATCGGGGCGATGGCGATACGCCAGCGCGCGGCCTCGCCCACGGTGGATAAAATGTACATGTCGTCGGCAGGGGTCGCCAGCATCCGGGTCGTCAGGGAATTTGCAAAGCGAATTTGCGGCGATATTTCCAACAGGGTCGCCACGCTTTTCAGTGCGATCACATAGGCTTTGTTCACGGCGATTTCATCATATTGCCCTGCGCTGACGCTGAGTTTGGGCGAATGAAAGCCGAGCCGGGCGGAGGGGTGCAGCACCCTGTCGGCCTGATAGCCGGTGTCGTTTTCATAGCTGGTGGTGCCGCCCATAAAAGCCACTGCGCAGGCCGACAGGCAGCTATTGCCGCGCGCGACGGCGGTCCCAACGCCATTGGCGGCAAAGTAGCTGGCCAATTTCACCCCTTCCAGCAACGACCCTCCCCCGCTGTTGAGGCAGACCCGCCCTTTGGTCTGGGAGTATTGATCTTCGGCGTATTGGTAGCCGTCACTAGCATGCATCGCCTCGATCAGCGGGCGAACCCTGTCGGTGTCGCCGTCGGTGATATCACCCGATAGTTCGACAAAGCACCCCATGACGGGATCAACCTTGGGGGTTAGCGTCCCGGCGGTGGCGGGCACCGCTGCCGATAGGGCGATCAAGGCTGCGCAGAGGGGTGAAAAATGCCGGGTGAACCACGCAGGGACCATGAAAATGCTTTCTGTGATTAAATATGTCGACAGATTTGCGTATCCGGGCGGGCATTTCAAGCCTCGGGGAAGGGATGCTACCGCAGGTTGCGTGTTTAGTAGTTGATGGTTACGACAACGGAGTCCTGATAGACCCCGACACGCGCGTTCTGCCCGCCAAAGATACGGCCATAGATTGTAAAGGCTTGATTGCTGCCCGCGCCCACGTCTGAGACGGTGGTGCCGGGCTGATCGCCCCAGGGCATCGAGCGCGCGGCGTTTTGATACAACCCATAGAGCAGACTATGCCCCAGGTTGCGCAGCTTGCGGCCGGTCGGGCCGGTGACCCCGATGCCGGTGCCGTTATCAAGGCTGATGGAATAACTGGTGTCCGAGGTGCAGCGCACGTTGACGGTTGCCTGATTGTCCACCGGCCCGGCCAGTGCCGAGGGGATCGTGCCAAAATTCATCGACGTCACGTCGACCTCGCAACTGGGCACCACATCGGCAGACACCGTGAAAGCGGTCACCGGATCGCTGCCGCCCAGCAGGTCACATGTGATCATGCCGTAAGATATGGAGATATTGCTGGGGCCGGAAAAAGTCGACGCGTACATCCCCGATCCGACGGACACGCTGTTTGACACGATCTGCCCGTAGACCGGCACCTTGGCCGACCCGCCGATGCCAAGCGCGCCGATGATGAGCGGCACCCGGATCGTGTTCAAGGTGCCAAAGGCGGCCCCAAGGCCGGTGGGGCGTAATTCATAGGCAAGCGCACTGCCGAGGGCGTTGCGCATGTAGCGGGGGGAGTTATTGCCGCCCGCACCGCCGCTGCCGGGGCCAAAATGCACGCAGACGCTCGAGATGGTCAACAGACCACTGCACTGAATATCGAGCAGGCCCGACGTCTGGTTGATGGCCCCGGCGCGCACCGATACGGTGCCAAAGTTCAGGTCGGTGACAGAGGCGGTACAGGGCCCGGCCGCGGCACCGCGCGGGGCGCAGAGCAGGGCCAGCAGGACAAGGGCGATGCCGCGCAGGAAGGTCATGAGCACACCACCCCTTCTACCACATCCTGAAGATCGGCACTCGCGGCGTAAGCAAACGCAGCTTTGCAGGTGCCGTCGCGGGTGTTGACGCTGATACGGTTACTGGCCTTGATATTTTCAAGCCAGGTTTCGCCGTCATAGCCGACCACAAATTCGTCAGCGCCGCCGTTGACCCGCACGGTCGATCCGGCAGGCACAAAACGTCCGTCGGACAGCCGCAGCACAACCAACGCCGCTTGCGAGGACGAGCCGCCGAAATCGACATAGTTCCCGGCGCGCCGGTCTGGCACCACATCCATGGCGGTGATGCCCACAAAGGCGTCGGCGGGCAGGTCGGCCACATTGATCGAGACGCGGTTGCGGCGAAAGGACGACAGGCCCGGCACGATGGCACGCCCGGTGCGGCTGGTTCGGGCGACTTCGCGGTTTTGCAGGTAGATCGGCACGTCTTTCACGCCGACATCGACCATCGCAAAGCTGTCGGTGATCGAATTGCCGGCGGTGATCTTGCCGCCGCTCAGCACCAGCGCGCCATCCATCTGGCCACGCAAATAGGTGTCGGACCCGGCCTGCTGCGCCTCAAGGGCGTATTCGGCAAAGCGGCTGCGGTATTCGCCGCGCGCGCGCAGGTTCAGGTCGCCGTTACGCTGGTCCAGTTGCAGGTCATAGCCATAGGCCCCGATCTTTTCGGTTTTGGATTTCGACACGAACAGGCTGGTCGACGTCTTGCCCGCCCCATCGCGGTTCAGCGATGCGCGTGCATGACGGCGTTTGCCCAGCGACATCGACATACCCATGGCAACGCGGGTTTCTTCGGCGACAAGGTTATGCGATGCGCTGATGTTGAACGATCCGCGGCCCTTTTTCAGCGAATGACCAAAGGAGGCCGACACGATCTGATCGCTGGATGTGGCGCGCCGCGAATTGACATAGCTCAGGCCCAGCTTGCGCCCATCACGTGACACTGGAATGGCCAGGCTGACCACGTCCAGCGCTTCGGGAAATTCCAGCAACGATCCGTTGGCGACCTGACCCGGCCCGAGAAAATCAACCCCCGTGGCAAAGGCCAGATCGGCAAAGCCGGTCTGCGCGCGGGTGCTGCTGATCGACAGGTCAACGGGCCCGAGCGACGTGCGCACTGTGCCATGCAGAAACCCCGCAGTGTCATCTTGGTACTTGCTGCCACCGGCGGTCAGGGTCAGCTCGCCCAGCGCATAGGGCACGGCGGCAAACCCCAGGCCGAACATTGTCAGGTCCGATTTCGCCTCGGCATGGGCCAGCAGGGTCAGCGTGTCGGTGACGCCATAGCGCATGGTGGCCGACACGAGGGCATCTTGCCCGTATTGATTGCTTTGCTGGCCATAATCCTCGCGCGCAACACCCGCTTCGATGGAATAATCGGCGACGCCCTTTTTGATCAGGTTTTGCGAGGCAAAGAACGACACGTTGCGGCGCTTTTCGGTGCCGTCGCGGCCCCGGATCACGATCTCGGCTTCGCCCGAGCCGTGGTACAGCGGCACATCCTCGATCTGGAACGGGCCTTCGTTGATCTCGGTGCTATAGGCGCGGTTATTGTCGATAAAGACATCCACTGTGGACGGCACCGCGGCGGCACCCGAAAACGCCAGCAGTTGATCCGTCACCAGATCGCTGCGCAGGCTGAAGTCCCGGCGCAGCTGCACGCCGGCCATGCGGACGGCGCGGCTCCAGGGCAGGGAGGACGAGGTGATGTCACCCACCGCAAGAGTCAGCGCACGGCCAGGTTTGTGAAATTCAAAGGTGGTCTCTTGGCGCGTGAAATCGCCCCCGCCATTGGTGTCGAAATAGCGGTAGAACCCGGAATTGCTGAGCGTGCCGATCGGGGTGTAAACCCAGCCGTCCACCGAGGCGGAAAAGGCGTTGAACCCGACCCCGGAGCGGGTCTGGCTGCCGCCAAGCTCTGTCGCCAACGAATAGTTGAGCACCGCACCGAATTCGCGTTCGGGTTCGAGGTGTTCAGGGCGCTGGGCGGCGGAGGTTACGTTGGGCAGAAGGGCCTTGTGGGCAGCGGTAATATGAATCGTCTGGGCGCTTTGATCATAGCTGTAATGCAGGCCTTTCAACGTATCGAGATAGATCTGACCACGCAGCCCGGCAGGCGCGCGCACGCCGATTTCGCCCAGTTCCTTGCGATGGATCGAAATGCGGTTGTCGTCCGCATGTGCGGTAAATTCTGCAATAAGGCCCGTATCGCGGCCGTTGATCGACACGGCCAGAAACAGCGGTGTGTCTTCGATGAAATCCACAGGCGGATCGGGTACAGTGGCCGTGATCGGCAGTGGCATGCTGGTGTCTTCTTGGGCACGCAACCCAAAGGGAGCTGCAGCCAGAGCAATCAACGTGGTGCGTATAAAATACTTTCCCATGATCTTTCCCTTTTGGCCCCCCCAGGGCGATCACCGAGCAGCGCAGTGCATATCCTGTCGCTACAAGGGGAACCGACGGTGTCGGGTTACGAGGTAAAGCACAGCGGAACAGAGTGGCGGACCTGAAGCTTGACGGCTTGGCCGCTTTGTTCCTTTCCGGGCAGGCGATCGACCAGCACGCGGTAACATTCGCGGCCCCGCACGGCGCGTTTCTTGGTGCGCACGATGCGAACGGTCAGCTCCTGACGCGGGCGCAGTTGGGCCACCGGCGGGCTGATCACCACGTTGCGTGTCTTTTTCAGCCGGTCTGGTGCTGTGCCTTCTTTCCATTCCATCACCCGTACCTGAACGATGGACTGTTCGTTGCCATCGGCCTTGACGGTCAATGTGCTTTGGTTTGCCTTCGGCACGATCACACGGGTGGGCGATACCGACAGGTTGTTGGCCAGCGCCGGTGCGGCACCGGCAGTGATCATAAGTGCAACGCCAAGGGTGGCGGAGGACAGGTGAGATTTGAAACGCGACATTGGCATGGGAGTTTCCTCTTTACTGACATCTCGATTGATCCGGGATGCGGATTAGTAGTTAAGGGTCACCAGAATGGTGTCGGAATAGAGACCTGCGTTGTAGTTGCCTTGTGGGATCTGGCCGTAAACCGGCAGTACCAGCGGCACAGCAGCCGAAACGGCACCCGAATAGATCAGACCATCAACGCCGACAGCGCTTTGGCGGCCAGAGTCGCTGTAAAGTGAGTAGGGCAGCTTGTTGTTTGTGGCATCAGCCATGTAGCGCGTGCCTGAGCTGGCGTTTTCACCGGCGCCAAGGCTGACGGTCAGACCGCTGCGCGGTGATGTGCAGACCACGGCCACAGAACCTGGGGTGACTTCGTTAGACGCCTCGGCAGTGTTGATGGAGGCAAAGGACACGCCCGTTGCCGCCGACAATACGCAGGTGTCGAGCACCAGGGCGGAGACGTTGAGGTTGGTCGTTGCCACTTCGGCGGCATGGGCCGACGTGGCGCTGGCGATGATCAAGGCGGCGCTCGCAGCGGCACGCTTTGTGTGGTGGAGTGCTAACATTTCTATTTCCTTTCTAATTGCGGACAAAAACTTCGTAAATTCGCCCAGAATTCGAGAGCGATTAGGCTAAAGTTAGGCGCGAATTAGGGCGAAAAGGCGTCGCTATCAGATTGCTTTTGGGACATTCTTGGGAGTTGATTTTGTCAACGAAATAAGGTGTTTTGGGTGGATTATCGCCGCGTTTTCCACCGCAGGTAGGTGCCTCGGTCTTGACGCTATCGCGCCTCGGTGCTGTCACTAGCGGCAATTGTGTCCATCGCGGCTGACCTCGACCGTGCCGCTACCTCTGCAGTCTACGCATAACTGTACAGCGGTGCCTCGGGCTCATAATATATTGGGAAAACTAACATTTTTGGCCACGGCGGAAGGACTTCACAGGGTGTAGCTCGGCGATGACTGACGGTTGACGGTTACAAACGATACCGATCAAGTGGCGACAAAATCACATGACGAGACCAGTACATGACGACACCATCCGATATCCTCGCTGAATTTCTGCTGCCCACGCAGGAATTGCGCCACGATCTGCCTTTTTTCACCAAGACATTGGGGATGCGGCTTGAGAATATTTTTCCCGCCGATGATCCGTCGGTTGCCAGTTTTTCCGGCCATGGCATCCGTGTGCGGATCGAACGCGGGGCGGACGTGGCGCCGGGGCATCTGCGTATCCTGACCGACGATCCCGACAGTTTTGCCGATGGCCAGCGCCACCTGATCGCCCCGAATGGCACGCGGGTCGACATCGTGCCGCGCAGCCCGCAGGTGGAACAGCCCGTCACGCGCCACGAATTCGCCGTGCGCCGCTTGGCGGACGAGGCCCCGTGGGTGATTGGCCGCGCGGGAATGCACTACCGTGATCTGATCCCGTCGCGCCTTGGCGGGTCAATCATCGCCAGCCACATCCGCATCCCCGATGGCGGGCCGGTGCCGGATATGGTGCATTATCATACTGTCGGGTTTCAGTTGATTTTCTGCTACAAGGGCTGGGTCGACATCCTGTACGAAGATCAGGGTGACATGATGCGCCTGCACGCGGGCGACTGCGTGACCCAGCCGCCGGGCATCCGCCACCGCGTTGTCCATGCCTCGCCCGAGATCGAGGTGATCGAGATCGGCGTGCCCGCAGAACACGTGACCACCATCGACCACGATATGACCCTGCCCAACGGCACCGGCGACCCCGCGCGCGAATGGGATGGGCAGACCTTTGTGCATCACATCAAGGATCAGGCGACATGGGCGCCGTTCCGCATTCCGGGGTTCACCGCGCGTGACACCGGCATCACGGCAGGCACCAAGGGCGTGGCGGGCATCCAGGTGGCACGCTTTGACGCAGGTACCCCACCACCCAGCAAACATGACGCCGATATTCATTTCAGCTTTGTGATGGCGGGCAGCATGACGTTAAGCGCCGAAGGCCAGGACCCGCGTGACCTGACGGCGGGCGACGCGTTTGTCATTCCGCCGGGCATGGTGGCGCAGTACAGCAATTGCTCGCCCGATCTGGAGTTGCTGGAGGGGGGACTGCGTGGCGATTTCAAGACGCAGCTTCTGGGGTGATGGATTTTTAGGCAGCCGTTTGGCTACCCTCAAGATTTGATCAAATAAAAACCTACTGGCTTGATTTGTGTTTTGGCTTCGGAGTAGCGTGAAGCTGTTGCCATACAGGTTTGCCCGACGATTGGCGCGGCTCAGTCATACATGACTGGGTTGTGAGCGCCTGCGCCGTATCGGGTCCGGGCGCTGTGGCATCCACAATGACGGCAAAATGCCGCATAAACACCCGAGGGGGGTCATATGATCGAAATTGATCACGTCAGCAAAGCGTATGGCGCGGGGGCGTCGCGCTTTATGGCCTTGAATGAGGTTTCGGTCACGATCCGCGAAAACGAATTCTTTACGCTGCTGGGGCCGTCGGGCTGTGGCAAGACAACGCTGCTGAGGGTGATCGCGGGCTTTGTCGATCCGACGGCGGGCACCGTCACGATGGATGGGCAGGACCTGTTGCAATTGCCCCCGCATCAACGCCCGGTAAACACGGTGTTTCAGAACTACGCGCTGTTTCCGCATCTGACAGTGCGCCAGAATATCGCCTTCGGGCTTGAGATGCTGGGCAAGCCCAAAGCCGAAATCTCCGATACGGTCGACGACATGATGGCGCTGGTCCAGATGACCCAGATGGCGGACCGGCGCACCGGCGAGATATCAGGCGGGCAGCAGCAGCGCGTGGCGCTGGCCCGGGCATTGGCCCCGAAACCCAAGGTATTGCTGCTGGATGAACCGCTCAGCGCGCTGGATTTCAAGCTGCGCAAGGACATGCAGATCGAACTCAAACGCCTGCAATCGGAAACCGGCATCACCTTTGTCTTTGTCACGCACGATCAAGAAGAGGCGCTGACCATGTCGGATAGGATCGCGGTGATGAACGCAGGGGCAATCCGCCAGATCGGCAGCCCGACCGATATCTACGAACATCCCGCCGAACGCTTTGTCGCGGATTTTATAGGGGACACCAATTTCCTGTCCGTCTCGGTGCGGGGCGTCAGCGGATCGGTGGCAGAGGCCGAGCTGGCATCGGGCAAGACCGTCAAGGCGCGCGCAGTGATGGGTGGGCAGGGCGGCGGTGCCACCTTGGCGGTGCGCCCCGAACACGCCAGCCTTGTCGCGCCCGACGCGGGTTTACTGACCGGGCGGCTGGACAACATCGTCTATTTTGGCACCGACACCCATTACCATGTGACGCTAAGCGGTGATGACCGCTTTGTCGTGCGGGCGCAGAACACCCCCGGTGCCGCCACGCCCTTTGCCATCGGTGATGCGGTCGGGGTCAGTTTCCCCGGCGGTGTCGGCCAAGTGCTGAAGGATTGAGCGATGGATGATCTGGCAAGCAAAGCCGACAAACGCGCCGCCCGCACCCGCTGGCTGCTGCTGGCGCCCGCGCTGATCATCCTTGTGGTGGCGGCCTCTGGCCCGCTTTTGATCACGCTGACCTATTCGTTTCTGTCACCGGGTGATTACGGCGGGATCGAGTGGGATTTTTCCACCGACGCCTGGTTCAACGTTTTTTTGCAGCGCGATATTTTTGACGACACGCTGAGCTTTGCCGATGCGCATCTGTCGATCCTGTGGCGATCGGTGAAACTGTCGCTGCTGACGACAATCGGGGCGGTGATCCTTGGCTTTCCCACCGCCTATTTCATCGCCACGCGTCCACCGCATCGCCGTGACATCTGGATGCTGCTGATCATGATCCCGTTCTGGACCAACCTGCTGATCCGCACCTTCGCGGTGATGGAGCTGATCCGCAATGAAGGCACCGTGAACTCGCTGCTGATCTGGGCGGGCGTGATTGATCAGCCGATCCAGATATTGTTCACCGAAACCGCGATCATGATCGGGATGCTTTATGTCTACCTGCCCCTGATGGTGCTGCCGCTTTATGCCAGCATGGAGCGGCTGGACTTTTCACTGGTTGAGGCGGGATATGATCTTTACGCCACGCGCTTTGCCGTGCTGCGCCGGGTGATCCTGCCGCTGGTCAAACCGGGGCTGATTGCCGGGTCGATCCTTGTCTTTGTACCCAGCCTTGGGGCCTATGTGACCCCGCGCGTCATGGGGGGTGGCAAGCAGTTGATGCTGGGTAATCTGATCGAGTTGCAGTTCGGGCAGGGGCGAAACTGGCCCTTGGGGGCGGCACTGTCGATCACGCTTTTGGTTATCGTGATGGTGGCGCTGATTTTCTATGTGCGGGCCGCCGGGAAAGACGAGGTGCACCATGGCTAAGGGATCTGGTTTCGACATTCGCCGCCAATGGGGATTTACCCCGATCGCGCTGACGTGTTTTGCGCTGCTGTATCTGCCTGTGGTCCTTCTGGTGATCTACAGTTTCAACGCCGGCACCTCCATCGCGATCTGGGAGGGTTTTTCGCTGCAATGGTATCGCAGCGCCTGGGAGAACCAGCAGGTGCAGGACGCCACCGTGCGGTCGCTGGTGTTGGCGTGTTGGGCGGCGCTGATCAGCACCGGCTGCGCGGTGCTGGCCGCGCTGGCCACCACCCGCGTGCGCCCGTTCCGGGGCTATGCCGCTGTCTTTGCCGCCATCAACCAGCCGCTGATGGTGCCCGAGATCGTGACCGCCGTGGCGTTGCTGATCCTTTTTGCCAGCGTCAAGGTTTGGACCGGGTACACCGGGCTTGGCTATCTCGTTCTGGCGCATTCCGCCTTTTGCATCCCTTTTGCCTATCTGCCGATCCGCGCGCGCCTACAGGGGATGGACCTGAACCTTGAGCAGGCGGCAGCCGATCTCTATGCCACGCCGTTTCAGGTATTCCGCCGCATCACATTGCCGCAACTTTGGCCGGGTATCCTTGCCGGGGCGATGCTGGCCTTTGTTATCAGTCTGGATGATGTGGTGATCACGGAGTTTGTGAAATCCGCGGGTCAGGACACGTTGCCGACCTACATGCTGGGGCAGTTGCGCCGGGTGGTCACACCCGAGGTCAACGCCATCTCGACCGTCCTTCTGGCGATATCGGTGACCATGGTCATCGCCTTCTTTTTTGTCAGCCGGACCAAAAAATAAACAGGACAAATACCAGAACGACCAACAACAAAGGGAGACGACCAATGAAAAGATTTCTCACCACAACGGCGCTGATCGCCGTCGCCGGGGCCGCATCGGCCGAGGGCGAATTGAACATCTATAACTGGGGCAACTACACCTCGCCCGAGATGATCGAGAAGTTCGAGAAAGAACATGACGTCAAGGTGACGATCACCGATTATGACAGCAACGATACCGCATTGGCCAAGATCAAGGCCGGGGGGCATGGCTTTGATATTGTTGTGCCGTCGGGCACTTACATCCCGATCTTCGTAGGCGAGGGCATGCTGATGGAGCTCGACCCCGCCGAACTGTCAAACCACGCCAATATCGACCCGCAGTGGATGGATGTGGCCTTTGATCCGGGCCGCAAACATTCGGTGCCATGGCAGTGGGGCACCGTGGGCGTGACCGTGAACACAGCGCTATACGATGGCGATATCAACACCGCCGATATCATTTTCAAAACCCCGGATGCCCTCAAGGGCAAAGTTAACGTGGTGCCTGAAATGAACGACGTCATGGGGATGGCGATCCACTATGTCGGCGGAGAGACCTGCACCGGCGACAAGGACGTGCTGAAAAAGGTCCGCGATACGCTGGTCGAAGCCAAGAAGGATTGGCTGTCGATGGATTACGGCAACATCGAGAAATACGCCAAGGGCGACCTTGCCGCCGGTGTGAACTGGAACGGTGCGTCGATGCGCGCGCGTGACCAGAACCCAGACATCGCCTTTGGTTATCCTCAGACGGGCTATCCGGTCTGGATGGACAATGCCGCGATCCTGTCAGATGCCAAAAACGTCGACAACGCCAAGCTGTTCATCAACTTTATCATGGACCCCGAAAACGCCGCAATGCTGTCATCCTTCGCGAAATACGCCAATGGCATCGCAGGCTCCGAAGAGTTTATGTCCGACGAGATGAAATCAGCGCCTGAAATCGTGGTGCCTGCCGATCTCAAGGCGGCGGCGTATATTGCCGAAACCTGCCCACCCGAAGTGTCCAAAATCTACACCCAAATCTGGACTGAACTACAGAAGTAAACCGCTGGGGCGTGCCTATGCCGGGCACGCCCTTTTTCCGTCCCGCGCAAAGGCTTGTCCCATGGCACAGACTCCAGACATCATCATTCTAAACGGCGCACTTATCACCTTTGCCGATACGCCCGATGGCGCCACGGCGCTGGCCATCGCGGGCGGCAAGATCGCAGCACTTGGCACGGATGCCGACATGCGCGCCTTGGCCGGGCCGGACAGTCAGATCATTGACGCAAATGGTGGCACCGTTTTGCCGGGGTTCATCGACAGCCATGTGCATCTTTTCGGCGGCTCGGTTGAACTGTCCTGCCTTGATCTGATGGGCGTGCAGGGCCCGCTGGCGCTGCGCGATGTGGTGGCCCCCTATGCCGCCGCCAATCCCCGCGACCGCATCATCTTTGCCGTGCAGGCCGATTACGCCATCCTGCACCCCGACCGCACGCCAACGCGGCAAGAGCTGGATCAGGTCTGCCCGGGGCGCCCCTTTGCCATGTTTGCGCCCGACCACCATACGGTCTGGGCCAATACCGCCGCCCTAAAATTGGCCGGTCTGCTGCACGGCAAGCCGACCGAAGCCGGCGCGACCATTGTCATGGGGGACGACGGGCTGGCCACGGGCGAGCTGCGCGAATTTGATGCCTTTGGCGAAATCCTGAAACTGACGCGCCATGGCGGGCGCGATCTGGCGGGGTTGGTCACCGGGCGCGATCCTGAACCGGCCCCAACGCCGGACGAACGTGAACAGGACAAAGATGTGATCGTGGCAGGCCAGCGCCACTGCGCCGCGCAGGGCATCACCACGCTGCACTGCATGGATGGCAATTTCTATCAGCTTGAGCTGCTCAGCGAGTTGGAGGCCGAGGGCCGTCTGCTGTGCCGCACCGCCGTGCCGCTGCACCTGAAAAGCCACGACACATTGGACCGCCTTGATGCGGCGATAGAGATGCAGAACAAATACGCCGGCGATATGGTCTATTCCGGCTATGTAAAAATGTTCATCGACGGGGTGATCGAGGGCCGTACCGCCCTGATGCTTGAGCCCTATCCCGGCACCACCGACACCTACGGCGATGCCGTGTTCGAGGCAGAACAGTTCAACGCGGCCTGCACCGCGATCGACGCGCGGGGGTTGCAGATCGTCGTGCACGCCATCGGTGACGCAGGCATTCGCCGCACGCTGGATGCATACGAGGCCGCACGCCGTGCCAACGGCGCCCGCGACAGCCGCCACCGGATCGAGCACCTTGAATGTATGCACCCCGACGATATCCCACGCATTGCCGAGCTGGGGGCGGTGGCGTCGATCCAGCCGGGGCACGCGCCTTTTGGGCATATCTTTCCGTCAGAAGGCGTGCCGAAATACCTGCACGATCATCAGATCGCCGGGGCCTATGCGTGGCAGCAGATCCGCGAAACCGGGGCGCCGGTGGTGTTTTCAACCGACTGGCCGGTGATCGGTGTTGAGGTAATGACCAACATCAAGGCCGCCATCGCGCCAAAGGACATGGGCAAGGGCTGGCGCGACCAGACCCAGGGCCTGATGGAAACGCTGGCCAGTTATACGCGCGACAACGCCTGGGTCGAATTCAACGAGGCCCGCAAAGGTCGGCTTGAGGCCGGGATGATGGCCGATGTCGCGGTGTTGAGCCATGACATCACCACGTTGCCGTCGGCCGAGATTACGCAGGCCAACACAGTGGCGACGATCTGTAACGGGCGGGTGACATACAGCGCGGCCTAGGCCAGCGCCCGCGCCACCTCAGCCTGTACCTTTTCCGCCGCCGCTTCCTTTACCGGCCCATAGCCGCGTATCTCCATCGGTGCCGCCAGCACCTCCAGCGCCTGATCCGGGGCCAACGCTGGTGCTGCGGCCATGACGCCTTCGAACCATGCGATCAACCCGACTTCCAGCTTGCGATCCGCGCCATAGCTGAACACATCCGCCCAGGTGCCACGCAGGGGCTTCATCCGTGCCAGCACATCAAACACAGGCCCCATCCACGGCCCGAACTGCCGCTTGTTGGGCCGCCCGCGCCCGTCAGTTCCGGTGGGGAACATCGGCGGGGCGAGGTGGTACTTCACCTTGTAATCGCCTTCGAAATTCTCGGCGATCTTATCCGCAAAACCGCTTTGACGATGCAGCCGCGCGACCTCGTATTCATCCTTGTAGGCCATCAGCTTGAACAGAGATTTCGCCGCCGCACGGACCAGATCATCGGACCCGCCCGGTAGTGCCGCCGCCAACCCGTCCAACCGCGCTTTGTAGCGGGTCGCATAGGCCGCGTTCTGATAATCCGTCAGGAATTCCATCCGCCGCGCAATCAGGGCGTCTACGGTATCATCGACCACCGGGGCAGGGGCCAGATGCGCCTCGACCGCCGCAGGATTTCCCGCCATTACCCGGCCAAAGCCAAAGGCCGCGCGGTTCTTGTCCGGCACCACGCCGTTCAGCTCAATCGCCTGTTCCAACGCGCTGAGCGACACCGGCACCAGCCCCTGCTGCCAGGCAAAGCCCAGCATCATGACGTTGGCGAAAACCGCGTCGCCCATCAGCACCTCGGCCATGCGGTTGGCGTCAAAGGCGCTGAGGTTCTCGGCCCCGACCGCCTGCGCAATCACCGCCTCGCGCGCGTCGATCGCCAGATCGGCGTCGCGGTTCAGCACCAGATCACCGGTCGGCATTTCCGCCCGGTTCAGCACGATCCGCGTTCCCCGCCGATAATGCGCCGATGCTTTGGGCGCGGAGCTGACAACCATATCGCAGCCAATCACAGCATCCGCCGCACCTTGATCAATGCGCACCTGATGCACGTCATCAGGTGTGGCGGCGATGCGCACATAGCCCAGCACGGTCCCGAATTTCTGGGCAAAGCCGGTGAAATCCAGCACGCTTGATCCCAACCCTTCGAGATGTGCCGCCATCGTGATCAGCGCGCCCACGGTCACAACGCCGGTACCGCCCACGCCCGTCACCAGCAGGTTAAACGGCTGGTCAAGCTTGGGCAGGGCAGGCATCGGCAGAGCGGCAGACAACGTGGCCACATCTAATCCGGCGCCAGAGCGCTTGCGCCGTGTGCCGCCTTCGACCGTCACGAAGGACGGGCAAAAGCCGTTGAGGCAGGAATAATCCTTGTTACAGGTCGATTGGTTGATCTGGCGCTTGGTGCCGAATTCGGTCTTTTTCGGCTCAACACTCAAACAGTTGGATTCAAGGCTGCAATCGCCACATCCTTCACAAACCAGATCGTTGATCATCACAAATTTCTTGGGGTCATCCATCTGCCCCCGCTTGCGCTTGCGCCGCTTTTCCGTCGCGCAGGTCTGCTCGTAGATCAGAACCGTGACACCCGGTATGTCGCGCAGTTCACGCTGCACGCGGTCCAGATCGCGGCGGTGATCGAACGTCGTCTCGGTTGGGAAATCAGCCTTGGGCAACAGCTCGGGTCGGTCCGACACCAGCGCGATCCGCGCCACGCCTTCCGCCCGGCAGGCCTGTGCGATAGCGGCGACCGACACCGGCCCATCGACAGGCTGACCACCCGTCATTGCGACCGCATCGTTATATAGAATCTTGTAGGTGATATTCGTCTTGGCCGCGACCGCCTGACGAATGGCCAGCGACCCGGAATGATACCATGTGCCTTCGCCAAGGTTCTGAAACACATGTTTGCCACCGTTGAACAGCGACGTTGCAATCCACGGCACGCCTTCGCCGCCCATCTGGGCAAAACCGGCGGTGTCGCGGTCCATCCAAGACGCCATGACGTGACAGCCGATGCCAGAATTGGCTTTCGATCCCTCCGGCACTTTGGTCGAGGAATTATGCGGGCAGCCCGAACAGAAATAGGGGGTGCGGGTGGCGCCCGGCACGTTGAGCAGCACAGGCGGCTGATTGGTCAGCGCACGGGCCTTTTCGATCAGACCTTCGCCCGGGAAAAACGCATCCAGCCGTGCGGCGATGATCGGGGCAAGCTTCAGCGGGGACAGCTCGCCGGTCCATGGCACCAGATCCTTGAGGTTCTCGTCGTGCTTGCCCACCATCCGCGCAGGTTTGGAGCCGGGCCAGTCGTAAAAGGCCTCCTTGAACTGGCTCTCGATGATGCCGCGTTTCTCTTCGATCACAAGCACTTCGCGCTTGCCCTTCACGAAATCCAAGGCATCGCGCAGGGCCAGTGGCCAGACCATGCCGATTTTGTAAATGTCGATCCCCAAGGCGCGGCATTTGCCCTCGTCGAGGCCCAGCAAACGCAGCGCCTCCATCGTGTCGAGGTGGCCCTTGCCGGTAGTCACGATGCCGAAAGGCGCCTCTTTGATCTCGTAGATATGGCGGTCGATCGGGTTGGCGTTCACAAAGGCCTGCACGGCCTCCAGCTTGTCATGGATACGGTTCTCGATCAGCGGCGATGGCAAATCGCCCAGCCGCACATGCAGCCCCCCCGCAGGCGCTGTGTAATCGGGCTGGTTGAACACACGGTCCGGTGTCAATTCAACCGAGGCACCGCTTTCCACGGTTTCCGATATCGCCTTGAACCCGACCCAAGTGCCCGAAAACCGCGACAGCGCGATGCCATATGCGCCAAAGGCCTGATATTCCGCCACCGATGCCGGATTAAGCGTCGGCATGAACCATGACATGAAGGCGACGTCCGATTGATGCGGCATCGACGACGACACGCAGCCGTGGTCATCGCCTGCCACGACCAGCACACCACCCTTGGGGGCAGAGCCATAGGCGTTGCCGTGTTTCAACGCATCGCCAGAACGGTCCACGCCCGGCCCCTTGCCGTACCACATGGAAAACACGCCTTCGACCTCGGCATGGGGATCAAGATGTGCCTGCTGCGCGCCCAGCACGGCAGTGGCGCCAAGGTCTTCGTTCACGGCAGGCAGAAACTTCACGCCCGCTTCCTCGACCCGTTTTGCGATGCGCCAGAATTCCTGATCAAGCCCCCCCAGCGGCGACCCGCGATAGCCCGACACAAAGCCCGCAGTGTTCAGCCCCGCAGCACGGTCGCGCCGCGCCTGATCCAGCATGATCCGCACCAGCGCCTGTGTGCCGGTCAGGAACACGCGACCCGTCGTGCGGGCATAGCGGTCGTCAAGTTGGTAGGTGCTGAAATCATGGCTGGCTTGGGTCATGTCTGTCTCCTTGCTGTCGGTAATATAGCGCAGCTTGCGTGAATTTGCGCATCTTTCTGATTGGCAATATGGGGGGTTTTCGGATAGATTTGCTGCCAACTGGCACTTATCCGAAAGAATTTACCATGATCCAGATGGACGCCACCGACCGCAAACTGCTGGCCCTCATCCAAAGGGACTCGCGATTGCCCAATGCGCAATTGGCCGAGCGGCTAAACATTTCTGCCTCGGCCTGCTGGCGGCGGGTCAAAGCGCTGGAGCAGGCGGGCGTGATTGAACGCTATGCCGCAATCGTCAATCCGCAGGCGATGGGGCTGGGGTTTGAGGCGCTGGTGCATGTGCATCTGACGCGCCATGACGCGCAGGCGCTGGCGGGGTTCATTGCCGCGGTGCAGACCCGCGACGAGGTGACGGAATGTTTCGCCACCACGGGGCAGGCCGATTACCACCTGCGCATCCTGTGCCGCGACATCGACGCCTATAACGCGTTTCTTGAGAATTTCCTGTTCCTGCAACCGGCGGTGAATTCAGCCACCACCAATGTCGTGTTGCGCCGGATCAAATCAAACGCGCCCATCACCGGCTGACCCGCCAACCAGACGCGCCTGACCCGGGGGGCAACGGGGGGGGGGCGGAATGCGACATTCCAGCCACAGAATTATTGCACTGTGGCTCTTGAACCCTTTAGGGTTGGACGATGACGCCGCCCGGACCTTGATTCTGGACCGGTCTCACGGAACAACAAGTCTGGGAGGACAACCATGAAATTCCGCTTTTTCAAAGCATTGATGACCAGTGCCGTGCTGACAACGGGCGCGGCAGGGGCCGTGTCAGCCGCCGAATGCATCGCACCGGCCAACCCCGGCGGTGGCTGGGATTTCACCTGCCGCCAGATCGGCAAGATCATGTATGACATCGGCGCGGTCGACAAACCCGTTCAGGTCACCAACATGGCCGGCGCGGGCGGCGGTCTGGCCTTTGGTCACGTGGTGACCGAACAGAACGACAACGCCGATCTGATCATCGCCGCATCTTCGGCCACAACCACACGTCTGGCGCAGAACGCCTATGCCGGGATGACCGCCGATCAGGTGCGTTTCGTGGGCGCCATCGGGGCCGATCCGGGTGTGATCGTCGTCGCCAAGGACAGCGAAATTCAGACGCTCGATGACATGGTCAATATGATCAAGGAAGACCCCTCTTCCGTCGCTTTTGCCGGCGGCTCTGCCGTGGGCGGGTTTGATCACATGAAACCACTGATGATCCTTCAAGAGGCCGGGTTCACCGATATCAAAAAGATCAAATACATTGGTGTTGACGGTGGCGCAGACGCCATTACGCAGACTGTTGGTGGTTTTACCCAAGCCATGACGGGCGACATGTCAGAAGTTGTGGGGTTTGTGAAATCCGGCGAAGTACGGGTGATCGCGGTGCTTACAGAAGAGCGCGTGCCGGGCTTTGACGACATCCCAACAGCCAAGGAACAGGGCTATGACGTGGTCGCGGTGAACTGGCGCGGGCTGTATGTACCCAAGGGCATTTCGGACGAAAAGTTCGACGAATGGGCCGGAAAACTGCAACAGGTCGCGGACAGCGCAGAATGGAAAACCGCGATGGAGGCCAATGGTCTTGCCCCGTTCACCAAAGTGGGTGGTGATTTCCAATCCTATGTTGACGGGCTGATTGCCGATATCAACACGATGTCCAAGGAACTGGGGGTCATCCAGTAATGGCCTCTGACCGGATTTTCGGTCTGGTCATGTTGTTTCTCGCGCTGGCCTATATG
>TARA_R110002049_G_scaffold12798_1_pt1 | contig 32931 bp, 28 predicted proteins | sample TARA_R110002049 | Tara Oceans TARA_R110002049 (sample SAMEA4396941) | marine metagenome | biome: Polar Biome; feature: [SRF] surface water layer (ENVO:00010504); material: water (ENVO:00002006), including particulate matter (ENVO:01000060) such as... | depth 5 m
GGGGCGCAAAGACAATTTAGAGGGCATTTTACCCTGAAACGATAGCAAATTAAACTATGAAGCTTACAAAAACTTACCTACTACTCGCCTTATTGGTGTCTCCATTTTTATCTGCCCAAGATGGCTTGCCTGTTTATGCAGATTATTTTGCAGACAACTTATACCTATTACACCCATCAATGGCTGGAGGCGCAGATTATAGTAAATTACGTCTTACGGCACGACAACAGTGGTTTGACCAAGACGATGCGCCCAATGTTCAAACGTTAAGCTTTAATACAAGACTGGGTGAACGTTCAGGTTTGGGAGCGATCATCTTTAATGATAAAAATGGTTACCATTCACAAACGGGTGGATATCTTACCTATGCCCATCATATTAAATTGGGCAGAGGTAGTTCAGATCTAAATCAGTTGTCTTTCGGACTTAGTGCTGGATTGATACAATCACAGTTAGACGAAACGAATTTCGACCCTAATGATTTCGATCCTATTATTGCAGGGATTGTTCAGAGCAGTTCGTATTTGAATATAGATACAGGAGCTTCTTTCCATTCAGGAAATTTTTCGAGTCATTTCACAGTTAAAAATTTACTTTTTAGGAATAGAAGGCTTAATTCAGAACAGTTTGAACCAAACAATCAACGTTCGTATATTATTGGGTCATCTTATTTTATTGTTCCTTCATATGGAGAATGGGCATTCGAGCCCTCCATATTGGTGCAATATAAGGAACGAACAGGAGAACAGTTATTTGATATAAATGCGAAAGCATATAGAGAATTAGACTTCGCTAGAATTTGGGGTGGGATTTCTTACCGAAGAAGCTTTGACGGTGCCGAATTTTTGGACGGTGCTGAAGTAAGCGACCAAAAATTACAATACATCACGCCGGTGTTAGGTATTAATTACAAGAAATTTATGTTTGCCTATACCTATTCATACCAAACAGGAAGTGTTCGTTTTGAAAGTGGTGGGTTCCATCAACTTACACTCGGATATAATATTTTTGATGGTAATGTAGGGCGGAGTTGGAATCAGGACATGCGTTATAACGGTATGCTGAGACCGCGAGGAAGATAAAAAAAGAAAGCCCCAAAATGGGGCTTTTTTTAGTTCCAAGTGTAATTTTTTCGTTTTGCCTGTTTTTTCAGTGCGTCTATCATAGCACTTTCCAAACCATTATTTGTTTCAGTTTTCTGTTTCGCAATATAGGCGCGGCGTTTTTTATTAAGGTTGGCAATTTCATCTTGAATGCGTTTTCTTTCGGCTCGATGCTTCGCTATAAATATTTTTATTTCACTTTTTGATTTTCCTTGTAGATTTTCTGGAAGATCTTTTTCCTTTAGGTCATCATAGCTAAAACCTGACTCCGACTCGGCATCTACCAAATCCCATGACGTATTTTTGTATAAATGTGAGCTTTTTGAAACCGTTCGGCTAACTGCATTAGCCTTGCTATAATCTTCGGCATTACCATCTTGTTCTTCTTGAAGTTGCCTCTTTTTTCTTCCTTGGCTACCGTAAGGAATGTAGGTTCCGTTAAGTTGAATGTTTAATTGCAAGATCATGTCATCATAAGGTGACGCGATATGAACGGTACTCTTATTATGATTAATGGCCATGTAGTCTCCATAGGTTCGGTCTGCACCATCTTTCCAACGAGTATCTACACCATGCTTAAATTCGCCACAAAAAATAGTATTCACAACGATATCTTTTTCTTTTGCATCGGCAGCGGCATCTTTGTAATCAACCTTGCCTTGGGTAAAAGGTTCATTACCTGCAATAAATACCATTTTAAGGTCGTCGGCATCATTACCCCAATCGAGTTCATTTAGGGAAGCCTGGATAACGGTACCACAATATTCGCTACCTCCATTCGTATTTAAAGAGAATAATTCTTTAGATACCGTATCTAAATCGTCTGTAAATGAAATTATTTTTCTCAAATACCCTTTCGCTTCACTCAAACCGTCATTTCCGTATTCGTAAAGAGCAATTTCAAGATTGGGTCGTTCCTGTTTGCACTTTGCGTACGAGAGTTCGTTCACAATTTCCCACAGTTGTGCCTTCGCTTGGTCAATTAGTCCGTCCATGCTGTTGCTTGTGTCTAATAAAAGTGCCACTTTTATATAGTGTTTTTTAACTGGTGTAGTATGCTCTAGTTCAGTTGCTGCAAGAGGCGCATCATTTTTTGTTTTTGCGTTGCAGGCTACTGCAGAGCAAAGTATCATTGCGATAATTAGGTGTTGTAAGATTTTCATGGTGTTTAATTTTGTTCAGATAAAACTATGGGGAACTTAGTTTCTGAAAAAATGGGGTTGAGTGTATGGACCTTTTCGGTGAGGGAACAACCCTTCGCTTTTAGTAATGTGGCGATTTTTGTCTTCGACAATGTAATTATTGGGAAAAACCCACTTTTGGAAGTGCGTTACAATACGTATGTTTACACTTTCTAGTTGAAATGAAACACCTATTTACCATTCTGCTTATCGCTTTTACGTTTGGAATGTCCCAAGCGCAAGTGCGTAAAAAATCTGAACAAGCCTTCGTATTGAAGGGGATTGTTGTAGAAGCAGAAACCAATTTGCCAATCCCGCGTGTAAATGTTGAGATAGACGACGGTGCCTATACAACGACCAACGGTAATGGAGAATTTTCTATTTCCGCAGAAATAGGAGATGAAATCAGTATTCGGAGTGACGCCTTTAAACCTGTTTACTACACCGTAAAAGACGAGCAAAACATTACTGTAAAGGTTCAGAAAGATGAACGGGAAGTGCTTCCTATTAGCAGTACTTCAAAACAAGCTAGTGCAGGACTTTTTGAACGCTATATCGACTCTGCCAAGGCGACGCTTCGGGAAGATGCCAACAAGAGCATTAGTTATGTAACGAAGGCAATTCAACCCTACAGCGGAGCATCTATCACAAAAAGACAAACCGCGATTGCCTTTGAAACGTTGGGCGATATTAACCTGTATTGGGACCAGCCAGATTTGGCGGTCGATAATTTTAAACGAAGTATTTCTGAAAGTCCCGGAATTGACCGACGTATAAAGTTGGCAAATGCGTTTCGGATGAACAAAAACTACCAAGAAAGTATTGCAGCCTACAAAGAATTGTTGAAAGCATCCTTGGGAAATTACCAAAAGGTAGAAGTATATGAAGGTTTGGGAGACACCTACAAAGCCATAAACGACCCCGTGAAGAGCGTTTTTAACTATCAAAAAGGCTTAGATATAGCGTCGGCGCATCAAATTACGCCTAAGATCACCAACTTAAATTCTAAAATTGCCGAGGTATATTCTGAAAGTGGCGCGGTTGAAGAAGCGGCCGAGTATTACGATAATTCGCTCAATCTCGCAAAACAGGAAAACCCAAAGCGGGCAGTAGAAGAAAAAAATAAAGTGGCTAATTTTTATAATCGAAATCGAAATTTTGATGAAGAAATTAAACTGCGCTCTGAAACCTTAGACGAGCTTGAAGATATTGAAGAAAATGAAGCCGAGGCTCCAGACGCACAAGCCAGCCAATTAACCTTGCAACGCCAAAATTATTACATAGCAAACGCCTATATCGCACAAGATAAATACAAAGACGCCATTCCGTATCTTAAGAAAAGTATCAAGGAAGCGGCTTCAAAAGACGATTTAGAAGTTGAAAAAGATGCGACCCGAAAATTGTCTGAAATTTATAAAGGCATTGGCGATTTTGGGAAGGCAGCAGAAAATTACGAACGCTACGTAGCTTTGGTAGATGAACTCTATGTGAAAAAGGAGCAAGAGCTTTCGCAGGCGAAACGTTTTAACAAAGAAATTGCGCTAAAGCAAAATAGAATTATCAGCCTAGAAAATGAACGTGAGTTAAATGCGAGCAGCTATAAGTTGGCTTTTGAAAATCAAGAACTGATTGAAAAAAATAACCGTGTGCAAAAGTGGGTGATTTTTTCGCTGATCCTTATTGCCCTTTTGCTGATGTACACCGCCTATACCCAATACAAAAGTGTAAAGCGGCAACGATATGCAAATAACATGCTGGCTTTAAAATCGTTGCGAACACAGATGAATCCGCACTTTATCTTCAACGCGCTCAATTCTGTGAATAGCTTTATTGCTATGAGCGATGAAAGGGCGGCCAATAAGTATTTGAGTGAATTTTCGCAATTAATGCGCAGCGTGCTTGAGAATAGTGAAGAAGATTTTATTCCGTTAAGCAAAGAAATAGAATTGTTAGAACTGTATGTGAAGTTAGAGCATTTCCGCTTTAAAGATAAGTTTGAATACACCATTACCATAGACGAGTCGCTACAGCTGGCCGAGTTTGTAATTCCGCCTATGTTGTTGCAACCCTATGTTGAAAATGCCGTGTGGCACGGACTGCGCTACAAAGAGGAAAAAGGCCATCTCGATATTCATTTTAAACAAGTAGATGCCGAAACGGTTACCATTACGATTACCGACGACGGAATTGGAAGAAAGAAATCGAAGCTGTTAAAAACCGAGCACCAGAAAAAGCAAAACAGCAAGGGGATGGGCAATATTGAAAAGCGTATCCGGATTTTGAACGATATGTATAAAGACAAAGTAGATGTGAGTGTTTCTGATGTGTTCGATACAGAAGAAGGAACCAGGGTGGTTCTTGTGCTCAAAAAAGATTAATCTAACATTTCAGAAATGACACTAAAAACCATCATAGTTGAAGACGAAGAGACCAGTCGGGAAATTCTAAAAAAATACTTGCTTAAGTACTGCCCGAAAGTAGAAATTTTGGGTGAAGCCGCCAATGTAGATGAAGCCTTGGTGTTGATACGCAACCACGAACTCGATTTGGTGTTTTTAGATGTTGAAATGCCCTACGGAAATGCATTCGACCTGTTAGACAAGGTTGGAGACCGAACCTTTGAAACAGTATTTGTGACCGCTTATAACCATTATGCCATAGATGCGCTGAACGCCCACGCTTCGTATTATTTGCTGAAACCGTTAGATATCGATAAGCTCATTGATGCGGTAGATTATGTGCATGAGATTAAAACAAAGGAAAATAGTCTTCAGAATACGGTGCTAAAACCGCGACTAAGCCAAGTAACCGGGAAAATCACCATTCCTGTGCAACAAGGATTTGAAGTGTTGCAAGTAGCTGATATTTTGTATTGCCAAGCCGATGATAATTACACCAACATTTTTATAGGTGATAAAAAGAAATTGGTGAGCAAAACCCTAAAATATTTTGAAGATGCTCTTAAAGACAATGGCTTTGCCAGGGTGCACAAAAGCTATTTGGTAAACGTAAATGCCGTCACCGAATACCGAAAAGGAAAAGGGGGTAGTGTAGTGCTTAGCAGCGGCAAAGAAATTATGGTAAGCCCCTCTAAGAAAAAAGACCTGTTGGCATTTTTTAGTTAAAATTTTCTTTCTTCAATATGAATTTCACTTTCTACATCTTTAAGCAGAAAAGCTAAGGTAGCCGTGTCGGTATTTGTATAAAACACAAGCTTAGGTGTCTTTTTTTCTGCGGAAAGCAGCCCTTTTTCATCCAGCATCTTTTTGGTATGTTTTGCCACGGCTTCACCAGAATCGATAATCGTGACAGATGTTGGAAGGATTTCCTGTAACTGCGGTATGATATACGGATAATGGCTACAGCCCAGTACCAAGTAATCGATGTTTGCTGCAATCATTGGGGCGGTATAGGTTTTTAATAGTTGCTGCATTTCGGGGCTGTCTAATGCGCCTTTTTCGATAAGTGGTACGAGTCCTTCGCCTACAATTTCAACCACCGAAATATCTTTGGTAAACGTTTCTGAAGTTTTGTGAAACAACGCACTGCTCAATGTTCCTTTGGTAGCAAGAATACCGATGCTTTTATTGTGTGTTTGTAACGCAGCTGGTTTTATAGCCGGTTCGATCCCAATAATAGGAATATCGAAGTTGTTGCGAAGCATGTCTATGGCATTGGTAGTGGCAGTATTACAAGCCACCACAATAATTTTACAGCCCATGGCTAGGAGGGCCTCGGTATTTTTAATGCTAAGCGCGACAATCTCTTCTTGCGATCTGTTTCCGTAGGGAGCATTGGCACTGTCTGCCAAATAAATGGTGTCCTCGTAGGGTAGTAGTTGGTGTATCTCTTTCCAAATAGAGGTGCCTCCTACGCCCGAGTCGAATATGCCTATGGGTGCCGCGGTTTTCATATTGCTAAAGATACGAATACAAAAAAAGCGCGCCAGATAGGCACGCTTTTTTTTCTAGGAACAAAATAGATTAGATTCCTAATTCTTTTTTCACATCGGCTAAAAGGTCTTTCCCGTCTGCCAATAACATTCCACCTCCTGGCGTAGCATCAAAAACATAAGAAATACCTTGCGCACGAGCCACTTTTTGGATGGCCATTCTTGCTTTGTCTAGAATTGGCTGCAAAATGTCTACTTCTTTTTTCTGAAGATCCTGAAGTGCTTGTTGGTTAAAGGCTTGAATGTTTTGTTGCATTCCGCTTACTTCTTCAACGCGCTTTTGGTTCTCCTGATCTGTTTTAGTGCTAGCTTCGGCGTCGTATTGTTTCGCTTTCGTCTCTAACTCTTTGTACATGTCTTTCAACTGAGTGTCGTAGGTTTTTTTCAGTTTGTCCAACTGACTTTGGGCTGCCTTCATTTCTGGCATAGCTTCTACCAAATCTTGTGTGTTGATATGTGCTATTTTATTCTGTGCAACTGCGGCACCAGAAGTACCTACTAAAAGTACGATTGCTATTGCGATTAATTTTAAGTGTTTCATTTTACTTGTATTTAATTTTAAGTGTTATTTAGATTAAGGGTATTATTTGTTTTTTCTTATTTTCCGCCATCGCCATCACCGTCTCCATCATCTACCGGTGGTGCTCCGCCGTTTCGTACATTACGGATTGAGTCTTGTCTACGTTTTCTAACGTCTAACAGGCTATCTCGTCTGCGTTGAAATTCTAGGCGTTTTACTTCACGAATAGAGTCTCTAACACGTTTGCGTTCTGCCATGGCAGCTTCTCTTTCGTTCTTTTTGTCTTCTAAAGCCTTTTCACGTTCTGTTACAGCTTCGTCTTCTTCATCACTTAGGCTTTCACGCTGTTCTACTTCTCTTTTTTCTTTTCTTGAAGTTACTTCTTTTCGTTTGTTTGAACGGTTAATACTTCGAAGTACAGTTTCACTAATATCATTTCGCTTTGCTGCAAATAGCATTACCACATCTGCCGATTTGTCGAAAATGAAGTCGTACTTTTTATTTTCTGCAATTTCTTGTACAATATTGAAGACTTGATCTTGTATGGGTTGCACGAGTTGTCTCCGTTGAATCATTAAGTCACCATTCGGGCCGAAACGGTCTTGCTGGTACTTAATCATTTCGTCTTCTAAAATTTTGATTTCTTCTTCGCGTTCTTCAATGAGTTCAGTAGTAAGTAATACACGCTCATTGGCCAAATTTAATTTCATTTGGTCTATTTCTTGACTTTTCTTTTCAATGTCTGCCTTCCAGCGCTGAACTTTCCCGTCCAATTGTTTTTGGGCTTCTTTATACTCAGGAACGCTTTCAAGGATATACTCCATATCGATATAACCAATACGAGCTCCTCGTTGCGCGTCTGCTGCAAAAGAGATGCATAAAAACGCTAGTGAGATTGAAAGTAATTTTAGTGTCTTCATAATTGTGGTTGTAGTTTAAGAAAATATCGTGCCAATATTAAAATTGTTGTCCAATAATAAAATGAGTTTCCCATCCATTGGGTTGATCGCTGCCTAGAATCGGGTCAAAACCATAACCAAAGTCTATACCCAATAATCCGAATGCCGGCATAAATATACGTAATCCTGCGCCAGCAGACCTACTAATCCTGAAAGGATTATACTCTCGGAACCCGTCATAGGCCGCTCCTCCCTCTGCAAAACCGAGCACATAAATCGATGCTAACTGTTTAAGCGTAATGGGATATCTTAATTCTAACGAAAATTTATTGTAAATGGTATTTCCGTCGTTGTCAGAAAGTGATTGGTTGGGATATCCACGCAATTGTATCACTTCACGACCATCTAAACTAAAGGCTCCTAAACCGTCACCACCTACAAAGAATCGCTCGAAAGGAGGGATGCCACGGTCGTTATTATAAGCTCCCAAAAATCCGAATTCAGTTCTTGTTCGTAATACTAATTTGTCTACAAGTCTTGTATACCAATCGCCAGAAAACTTAATTTTATAGTATTCTAACCAGTTAAATCGTTCTTGGTCTATTTCAGCAATACGTTCACGAACATCTACATTGTTAACATCGTCTATCAAGATTTCTTCCAAATCGTCCCGTTCTGCACGTAAACCGCGATAGTCTACACCGTTAAAGGCAGAATAAGGAATTGTAAGTTTGGCAGAAAGGCTGAAGTTTGAACCGCTCACAGGGTAAATAGGATTGGTGGCCGTGTTGTTTCGGCTCAGTCCGATTGTATAGGCAAGGTTGTTTGAGTACCCATCACCAAAGGTAAAAAGTCCGGTGTTGTAATTTTTCAGATTGTAATGCTGAAAACTCACTGCTTGCGAGAAGGTAAAATAATCGTCTGGCCATTGCAGTCTTTTTGCAAATCCTACCGATCCTCCCGTAATCAAGAAACGACGGTCTTTATCTACTTCCCTTGTTTGGAAATCGAATAAATACTGTATGGTATGCGAGAATGAAGTACTTAGCTGAATCGGTTTCTTGCCGCCCAACCAAGGTTCTACGAGCGATAAACTATAGGTTTGGTAAAAACTACTTGCCTGTGCGCGTAACGATAGTTTTTGACCGTCTCCCATGGGCAGAGGTTGGTACGCGTCTCCGTTAAAGATATTTCGAAGTGAGAAGTTATTAAACGAAAGCCCAAGCGTTCCTACAAATCCGCCACCCCCGTAACCACCTTGCAATTCAATTTGGCTGGATCCTTTTTCTATAACACTATACTCGAGGTCTACAAGACCGTTGTTTTCGTCTACAAATTTAAAGTTGGGTGAGAGTTGTTCTGCATCAAAATAACCCAATTGTCCCAATTCGCGAATGGTTCGCACCACATTTCGCTTGCTGTATTTCTGTCCAGGGCGGGTACGTAGTTCGCGATAAATTACATGGTCGTTGGTTTTTTTGTTTCCTACTACGGTAATATGGTCAAAAAAGAATTCTTTGCTCTCTACGATCCGAATCTCAAAATCGATAGTATCTTGTCTTACTGCTACTTCAACAGCATTTATTCGAGCTGCGAGGTACCCGTTGTTTTGGTATAGATTGGTCAGGTCGTCTGCGTCAGGGTCTGTATTGTCTGCAATACGTTGGTCAAGTAAAACACCGTTATAGGGTTCTCCTTTAATGATACCGAGTTTTTGACGTAATTGTCCGTCGGTGTATACACTGTTCCCAATAAACCGGATGTCACCAAAATAGTAGCGCTGGCCTTCTTCAATATCGAGTTCTAGCGCAAGGCTATTATTATCTTTTACGATTAAAGTATCGTCAGTGATTCTTGCATCACGATATCCACTTGACTTGTATTTTTTGATTATAGAGGCTTTGTCTTCCTCAAACAGGTCTTCAGTATATTTCGACATTTTCCAGAAACGCAAGATGTTTTTCCGTTTCACTTCCTTCATGGCCCGTCTTAGTTTTCCATTGCTCAAAGCTTCATTTCCGTTGAACTTAATTTCTGAAACTTTAACGCGTTCTTGCTTATCGATGTTAATAAGCATGTTCTGACCCACTTCGGTGCCAAGAGAATCGACAAATGGGGTAAGGCTAATAGCTACCTGGGTATTGTAAAAACCATTCTCACGATATTTATTACGAATGTAATTTTTGGTCGTGGTGATTAGGTTTTTGGTGATTTTTTTACCTGGTTTTAGGTCGTTGTCTTTAATAATTTCTTTCTTCTTCCCTTTTCGGATGCCTTCAATGGTTACTTCGTTTAATTTAGGAAGTTCTACGATGTAGAGTTCAAGGTCGATAAGATCGCCATCGATGTTCGTAACGTAAAAGGCGATATCACTAAACAGGTTTTGTTCCCATAATTTTTTAGTGACACTGCTCAAGCGTTCCCCGGGCACATAAAGCCGTTCACCTTCTTTAAGTCCGGTAAAGGCAATTACGGTCTGCTCGTTAAAACTTTGGTTTCCGGTAACGGTTACACTATTTAAGGTATACTTTCTACCGCTGTCCAGCTCTTTTTGCTGCGCGTTGGAGATGCTTACAAATAGTAAGGTTGCTATAAGGAGGCAATATAACTTTTTGGATCTCTGCAATAATCTATTATTGTTCAAGCTGTTCACTAGTCTTTCCAAATCTTCGTTCTCTGTTTTGATAATTTAATATTGCTTCAAAAAGATGGTTTTTTCTATAATCTGGCCAAAGTGTTTCGGTAAAGTACAATTCGGCATAAGCTATTTGCCACAATAGGAAATTACTAATACGTTGTTCACCGCTGGTGCGTATTAATAAATCCACGTCTGGTAAATCGCGGGTGTAAAGATGATTATTTATAGTTGCTTCATCTATTTCAATCGGCGAAATTAGTTTATTTTTAACTTTATGGCTAATCTCTTGGATGGTTTTTACCAATTCTTCTCTCGATCCGTAGCTAAGAGCTAGGGTGAGCGTCATGTGGGTATGGTCTTTAGTTTTGTCGATCACATCGAGAAGCTCGCTTTTGGCCTTTTTTGGTAGGGCATCGAGATTTCCGATAGCGTTTAGTTTAATATTATTGTCGCGAAGGGTCTTAATTTCCTTTTTCAGCGATGAAACCAGCAATTTCATTAGCGTTTCCACTTCTAATTTTGGTCGATTCCAATTTTCGGTTGAAAACGCATACAATGTCAAATATGAAATATTCAACTCGGCACACGCTTCTACAATTTCTCGTACTGCCTTTGTTCCACTTTCATGCCCAATGGTTCTAAATAAGCCTTGTTTTTTTGCCCACCTCCCATTGCCATCCATTATAACAGCGAGATGCTGTGGAAGTTTGTTAGGGTCTATTTGTGCTTGTAGGCTCATATTAAAAGTTACAGTAACATGGCTTTCGCCCGAAGGTAAACGTAAGGGTTGCCCCAGTAAATACGTACCAATCGTCACTATTTGTATTTCCAAATTTCAAACTAGCGTCATCGGCTAGGGCACCTGTAGGGTTGCTCCCATCCAAATTGTCTGTAAAAGTATACCGGGCTCCAATTTCAAGGCCCAATACCAGTTTGGTTCCCACGGTGGTTTTAAATCCTACTACCATGGGTATGGCAACTGTTCCCGCTTTGTCATATTCAACGATGATGTCTGTTGCAGGTCTTTTAAATTGGGCATTGTACCTAAAATAGGTAAGACCTGTATACAAGTACGGGGTTGAAACGGGCTGGCCCCTGTACATGTTAAATTCCCAAAAAGTATATTCTAAACCAAGTGATAGCTCGGTTATAGTATTCTTAAATGAATATCCTCGTTGTTGTCTCCTAGATTCTTCAGAATCTACATCGTTACCGCTAATGCCAGCAACCAATACCGACGCTCTAAAGGCATGCCGCTCACTGCGGTTCCATTTAAAAATACCTCCAACTACTACGTCATTTGGCGAAATATAGTTGGTCTTGCCAATGTCACCTATATAATTAGCACCTCCAATATACCCGCCTATTTCATAGGTCTGGGCCTTGGCTGAAAAAACACTGATCACCGCTATTAAAAGGGCTGCGAAATACTTCATATACCTTAAAAAGTTTGCAAATATAACAATAAACTCTCGGCTACCATATTAGTAGCAGAAATGTCTCTGTTGATTAACAAGTTTTAATGGCATTTATTGTTTCAGATTTCGCTTGTCTTCTCCCCATAGCAACTTTTTACGGAGTGTTTTTATAAAACTATCTTCAGGCAATTGCACCAATTTGATGGTAAAGGGTGCTTTCTGTACAGTAAGACGAGTGTTATTTGTGAATGTTGCAATTCTAGAGTCTAAAGAAACTAAATACGATTTTTCCCTGCCCGATACCTGCAAGGTTATTTTACTTGAGTCTGGCAATACCAAAGGTCTGGCGCTTAAATTATGTGGAGCAATGGGAGTGATTACCAAACTGTTGGTGCTGGGGTCTATCACGGGACCGCCACAGCTTAGGGAATACCCGGTAGAGCCCGTAGGGGTGGCAAGTATGAGCCCGTCACTCCAGTACGAAGTAAGGTATTTGTCGTTTACCTCGGTTTCCACCTTAATCATCGAAGTGGTATTCTTTCTGTTGATGGCCACTTCATTAAGTGCGAAATTAAGTTCTGAAATTTCCCTGTTTGGAGGCTCTGAAGTGAGTTGTAATAATCCTCTTTCAGAAATAGTATAACTACCTTCTAAGATATGGTTGATGCTTTCAGTTATGTTTTCTTTTTGAATGGTTGCCAAAAACCCTAATCGCCCTGTATTGATACCCACAATTGGAATGTCTAAATCACGTACGTAGGTAATCGATTTCAGAATGGTTCCATCACCACCAATACTAAAGAAGAGGTCATAACTTTTGTCTAGTTTGGTGAAGGTTTTAAAATTGCTCGCCGTTTGTACATCGTCATGAAGTTTGATGATGTCCATAAAATCTTCTTCGATGAGCACCTCTACATTTTTTTTCTTAAGCGCATCTAGGATTAGCTGAATGTAGGTTTCAGAATTTTTATGATAGAACTGACCGAAAATACCAATTTTCATATGCTATATATTTAGGTACTTGTCTAAGTAATTGGATCTTTTCTGGAGGTCTTCCAAAAATTTATCCTCTTCGTGATTGCTCACCACATTGTAATTGTATCTGCGGAAGGTCTGCACAATAGCATTCATTCCTTGATGCCCTATTTTTATGGTAATCTGCATCATATTTTCACCACTTTTTGAAATAAAAGCACCTAAGATTTTAGCATCATTAGATTCTATAATTTGTGTAATCTCACTGAACGAATAATCTTTAGTTCCTTTTTCAACTACAATAATACCGCCGGCTTCATTTAAGAAAGGGGTGTTGTTAAAACAATGCATGATGTCATTAAGTTCATAATAACCCAAATATTTATTCTCGTCGCCCAGCACAGGCATAATGTTGGTGTTGTGCATGGCAAAAGCTTCTAAGATATCCAACCAATGGGTTGTTTTACGAACAAAGAACGGCTCTAGGGCGTATTGGTAATCGCTCAACGTTTTTTCACTTTCAAAACAATGGGCATCTGTTTCAGACAAACAGCCCAAATAGTCGTCTTCTTTCATCACCACCAGGTGCGAATAAGTGAGTTGGTTGAACGTTTGTTGCATTTCACCAATCGTTTTCGAAAGGCCAAAAGGTTCAATATCGTTTATGAGGTAGTTTAGGGTGTCCAAAGCGCTAATTTTTCTGCAAAATACTCAAAATATGACTGCAAACCGAAAGGCAAGTTTGTATTTTTGTGACAAGTATCTAAAGCAATGACAAAATTAAGCGTAAACATCAATAAAATAGCCACGTTGCGAAATGCGCGTGGTGGCAATATGCCCAATTTGCTACAAGTGGCAAAAGATGTAGAGCAGTTTGGCGCACAAGGCATCACCATACACCCAAGGCCCGATGAAAGACACATTCGGTACCAAGACGCACATGATCTGAAACAGGTCGTGACTACCGAATACAACATCGAAGGCAACCCTATAGATCGTTTTTTAGAACTTGTTCTCAAACTGAGACCCACACAAGCCACCCTGGTGCCAGATGCAGTAGACGCTATTACGAGCAATGCAGGTTGGGATACGGTAAAGCACGAACATTACTTGAAAGAAGTAATTACCGAATTGAAACGAAGTGGGATTCGCACTTCTATTTTTGTAGATCCTGAAGAGAAAATGATTGAAGGTGCCGCAAAAACGGGTGCCGATAGGATTGAGCTGTATACTGAAAATTTCGCCCATCAATACAGGTTAGGAAATCCAGCCGCCGTAGAACCGTACGCAGCGTGTGCAGCACTTGCAGACAAACTTGGACTGGGCGTTAACGCCGGGCATGATCTTTCTCTGAAGAACATTGCGTTCTTTAAACAAAATGTGCCGCATTTATTGGAAGTTTCTATAGGGCATGCACTTATTTGCGAAGCATTGTACGACGGACTCGAAAATGTGGTCAAAAATTATCTTGAAAAATTAAAATGATACTACACTCACAAATCATCGGAACTGGAAAGCCCTTCGTAATTTTACACGGCTTCTTGGGCATGGGCGACAATTGGAAGACATTGGCCAACCAATTTGCAGAAGATGGGTATGAAGTGCATTTGGTAGACCAGCGTAACCATGGCCGTAGTTTTCACGACGAAGCATTCAGCTATGAACTGATGGCCCAAGACCTTTTGGAATATGCAAACCATCATGAACTAAGAGATTTTATCTTATTGGGACATTCAATGGGCGGTAAAACGGCTATGGAATTTTCCGTAGCACATCCAGAACGCGTACAAAAATTATTGGTGGCAGATATTTCACCTAAACCCTATCCATCACACCATCAAGATATCTTGAAAGCGCTTTCCTCACTCGATTTTTCTGAAATAAGTTCGCGAGGGGAGGCAGACAAAGTGCTCGCTACCTATATTCCAGATTTGGGTACCCGACAATTTTTATTGAAAAATTTGTATTGGAAGGAAAAAGGAAAACTAGCATTGCGCATCAATTTACCCGTACTTTATGAGAAAGTGGAGGCTGTCGGAAGAGCATTGTCAAGCGGAACGGTGTACAATGGCCCAGTATTATTTTTAAAGGGAGAGTCCTCAGGATATATAGAACCGTTAGATGGATTGCTCATTCACAAACACTTTCCGAAGGCAACAATTGAAACAGTTGCGAAGGCAGGTCATTGGCTACATGCAGAAAATCCTACAGAATTTTACCAAATTGTTACTAAATTTTTATAACATTGTAACGTCAAATTTATTATGTATGCATAATAAATATAGAGTTTTATCTACATTTGTATACCTTTTGACCATAATATATAATAACGAACGAACTTAATTTTAATCAACTTTTACATTATGAAGAAACTTTTACTCTTTTCTGTGGTTGCACTAGCAACAGCAGTAACGTATGCTGGAGGGTATCGTGTGAGCCTTCAAGGAAACAAATCCTTGGCTATGGGGCATACGGGTGTTGCCATTGTGAATAGCAGCGAATCTGTATTTTTTAATCCGGCAGGTCTTGTGTACCTAGAAAACAAATTGAGCATTACGGGCGGTGCTTTCGGAGTATTTTCCGATGTGGCCTACCAAAATGCTGCAACAGGAGCCTCGGCAATGACCGATAGCCCCGTAGGAACTCCTTTTTATCTTTATGGATCTTATCAAGCTACCGATTGGTTAGCGTTTGGTATTGGTGTATATTCTCCATTTGGAAGCACCGTAGAATACGAAGATGATTGGGCCGGTTCGCATTTGGTAAATAACATCGACTTGGCTGCAATTTTTGTTCAGCCTACCGTATCTATTAAGCTAAGCGAATATTTTAGTATTGGTGGTGGTCCTATTTACGTTAATGGTTCTGTGAATTTCAATAGAAATTTGAACCGTACCCTAACAGATCTTGATGGGAACCGTTCTGAGGTTACCGTAGACGCAACGGGAGTTACTAAATGGGGTTGGACTGCTGGTGCTATGTTTAGACCAACAGAAAGTTTAACGATTGGGGCACATTACCGCTCTGAAATTATTCTTGACGCCGAAGATGGCGATGCAGATTTTGAAAATATTCCGAACTCTCCTTTAACTCCGTTTGCCGACACTACATTTAACGCTTCGTTGCCATTGCCTGCTGAAATGACCGTAGGATTGTCATACGAGTTCTGCGACAAGTGGTTGTTTGCATTCGATTTCAACAGAGCATTTTGGGATGTTTACGAAAGCTTAGATATCGATTTTGCAGATGAAAATATACCAGACTCGTTTAATCCGAGAAACTATAAGAACGCATCAACCTACCGTTTTGGGTTACAGTACGATGCTACCAAAATGTTCACATTGAGAGCTGGATATTATTTTGATGAGTCTCCTGTAACAGAAGGATTCTTTTCTCCTGAAACTCCTAGAAATGACAGCAACGGTTATACAGCAGGTCTTACTGTGAATATTTCAGACCACTTGCAAATAGATGCTTCATTCTTATACCTTCATTTTAATGAAGTAGACGCATCTTACGATGGTTATACTGAAAATGGACAATCTGTACCATTCCGCGGAACGTATAAATCGAGTGCGTTTGCTCCAGGTCTTGGAGTTACTTATAAAATGTAATATCAAAAAATTTAGAAAATGAAAAAATCAATATATATCGTATTAGGAGGCTTACTAACTTTAGGTTTTGTAGGCTGTGAACCAGAATTTGATACCCCTGTAACCGACGAAGGTTTTTACAGCAGCGGGGATGCAGATTTAAGTAATTATGTGGCTGTTGGAAACTCGCTTACCGCTGGTTTTGCCGATGGTGCATTGTACATTACGGGACAAGAGAACTCATATCCGAATATCATGGCACAACAATTTGCCTTGGCAGGAGGAAGTGAAACGTTTACCCAGCCGCTTATGGCAGATAACTTAGGAGGTTTATTGCTAAACGGCACACAAGTTGCCCCGAATAGATTTGTGTTGGCAGCAGACCCAATGACAGGCGAGCCTTTGGGCCCAGTAATCTTGGAAGGAACACCAACCACCGAAGTTACAACTAGTGCAACAGGACCCTTCAACAATATGGGAGTTCCGGGAGCAAAGAGTTTTCATTTAGTAACTCCGGGTTACGGAGCGTTAAATCCGTATTACGGTCGTTTTGCAACTGGAGCCAGCGCAACAGTAATTGCTGATGCCGCTTCTTTGAGTCCGTCGTTTTTCAGTCTTTGGATTGGAAATAACGACATCTTGAGCTATGCTACCGCAGGTGGTGCTGGAGTAGACCAAACAGGGAATTTAGATCCTTCTACGTATGGTCCTAACGACATCACAGACCCGAATGTGTTTGCAGCTGTGTACAGCGAGCAAGTGGCAGCACTTAATGCTAGTGCTTCTGGTGGGGTGTTGGTAAACATTCCAGATGTTACATCAATTCCTTTCTTTACTACAGTACCATCACAATCTATTCCTTTAGATGCGGCTACTGCTGCAGCTGTAAACGCACAGTTTACTTTATATAATACGCAAGTGTTGCCAGGATTGGTTGGTGTAGGCGTTATTTCTGCAGAAGAAGCTGCCGCTAGGCAAATCAACTTTTCTGCGGGTGTAAACTTCCCGATTATGGTAGACGATGACCTTACGGATATCTCGATGATCTTGCAAGGGCCTCCGTTTAACCTTCCAGCATCAATTGCTGGGTTGTTGGGGCAATTGCGTCAGGCAACTAACGACGATTTAGTAGTGCTTACTGCTTCTTCTGAACTTGGTTCTTTGGCAGATCCAAATGATCCTAATTCGGTTGTTGGAGTGGCAGTTCCACTTGGCGATGAATTTGTATTAACTACAGTCGAGCAAGAAAGAGTAGCTACGGCTACTGCTGCTTACAACGGAACCATTCGTGCTTTGGCAGCAGCCAACGGTCTTGGTTTTGTGGATGCACGTGCTGCTTTGGCCCAAGTTGCCGACGGAGGCGTTTCATATGACGGCGGATTGCTGACTTCAGAATTTGTGACTGGTGGAGCATTCTCTCTAGATGGTGTACACCCTACGCCTAGAGGATATGCGTATACGGCCAATCTTATTATCGATAAGATTAACCAAACGTACAATGCAACCATTCCAAATGTGAACATTGGGAACTATGGTACCATTACCCTCGCAAATAATGTGAGCAACTAAATAATATAATCTATAGTACTGAAACCGTCTTGGGAGCAATCTTAAGACGGTTTTTTTATATCTTTAAGTCAAAATTTAAAAACATGAACTGGTTCTTGAAAGTATTGCTCACAGCCGTAGCTGTATTGATTTTGGCGTATGTTTTGCCCGGAGTTGAGGTAGCAAGCTATTTCTCGGCTATTATTGTAGCTGTTGTATTGGCAATTCTCCGGCTGTTGGTAAAACCAATTTTGGTGGTGTTAACCTTTCCGATAACCGTAATCACACTCGGATTGTTCTTGTTAATCATAAATGCAATAATCATACTGTTGGCCGATTTCTTAATCGATGGTTTTGCGGTGCGTAATATCTGGTGGGCGTTGCTATTTAGTGTGCTGCTCTCTTTTCTACAGTCCATCTTACATTCGATGCTCTCAAAAGAAAATTAACGTATTGAATTTCAGTGGGGCGAATCTTGTAACATCCTATAAAAAACCGTACTTTTGCATCCCGAAAATTATAGGAGACAACATGAACATTACAAAAAAGGAAATAGACAAGTTGAATGCCGTGCTTACGGTAGAAATTGCTAAAGACGACTACGAAGGAAAAGTACAAACTGTGCTGAACAACTATCGTAAAAATGCAAACATTCCAGGATTCCGAAAAGGGCACGTACCTTTGGGGATGGTTAAAAAACAATACGGACAGGCGGTCTTGGTTGAAGAAGTGAACAAGTTGCTACAAGAAAACCTGCACAAATTCCTTACGGAAGAAAAATTGGATGTTTTAGGAAATCCTATTCCGAGAAACGAAACTGAAATCGACTGGAACAGCGATGATTTTTCATTCGAATTCGATTTGGGCCTTTCACCAGAATTTGAAGTAGCACTTCCGGGGAAGAAAGCCGTTACCCATTATAATATTGTTGCCGACGACGAAATGATTGACAATCAGGTAAAAACCATCCGTAAGCAATACGGAAAGTTGATTGCCAAAGACACCGTTGAAAAAGGTGATGAGATTACTGGCACCTTCACTTCCGAAGAAAAAGAAATCGAAAATAAAACGACCTTATCTACAGAAGATATTAAAGGTAAAAAACAAACCACGGCGCTTATAGGGGCCAAGGTTGGCGATACTGTAACGTTAAAGACAAAAGGGTTGTTTAACGACGACCATGACAACCAAAAACATTTGGGAGTGTCTCATGACGATGCCCATGGATTGGATATTGAAGTTTCTTTCAAAATTGAAGAAGTGAACCAACGTGAAATGGCAGAATTGAACCAAGAATTGTTCGATAAGTTGTTTGGTGAAGGCGTGGTGACTTCCGAAGAACAATTGAAAGAGAAAATTAAGGAAGATGCCGAAGGGCAATTTACACAACAGAGCGATCAGAAATTGCTCAACGACGTTGTTGAAGACCTTATTGAAAATACAAAATTCGACCTTCCGAAGGAATTCTTACAGCGATGGATACAAGTTTCGGGCGATAAGCCATTAACTGAAGAAGAAGCCGCTGCAGAGTACGAACGAAGTGAAAAAGGGCTTCGGTACCAACTTATAGAAGGAAAACTTCGCGCAGAGCACAATCTTCAGGTAACGTTCGACGAATTGAAAGCATACGCCAAGAATATGATCAAGGGTCAAATGGCACAATTTGGGAATACCAATCCGACAGAGGAAGAATTGGAAGGAATTTCAGCCAGAATTCTTTCGAATGAAGAAGAAGTAAAGCGATTGAGTGAACAATTGAATACCAACAAGATGCTTGAATTTTTTAAGGAAAACGCAAAACTGAAGACAAAAGAAATTACCTACGAAGCCTTCATAAAAGAAGCCTATTCGTAATTGGGTAAAAAAATAGGTATCTTTAGGGCGTTGAAACAAGAGAATCAACGCCCTAATTTTTTAAAAAATAGTTGCAGTTTATATGAACTACGGAAAAGAATTTAAAGACTTTGCTATTAAGGATCAAGGTATTAGTAGCACTTACTACGACCAGATTTTAAGTAGCATGTATCCGGTGGGTCTTACCCCAAACATTATTGAAGAACGCCAAATGAACGCCGTTGCCATGGATGTGTTTTCACGTCTCATGATGGATCGTATCATTTTTCTCGGCACAGGAATCAACGACCAAGTGGCAAATATTGTACAAGCCCAGTTGTTGTTTTTAGAGAGTACAGACGCGTCTAAAGACATTCAAATTTACATCAACTCCCCTGGCGGTAGCGTATATGCTGGCTTAGGTATTTATGATACCATGCAATTTATCAAGCCTGATGTGGCGACTATCTGCACAGGAATGGCGGCTTCTATGGGAGCAGTGCTATTGTGTGCGGGTGAAAAAGGAAAACGCAGTGGCCTAACCCATTCTAGGGTAATGATACACCAACCTTTGGGAGGAGCGCAGGGTCAAGCAAGTGATATTGAAATTACTGCACGTGAAATTGTGACCTTGAAGGAAGAGTTATATAGAATCATCGCTAAACATAGCGGTCAGACCTACGAAAAGGTATATGAAGATAGCGACCGTGATTATTGGATGAAAGCTGATAAGGCGAAAGAATACGGAATGATTGACGAAATTTTAGCACGTTAATCGAATAGAACTGAATAAAAGTACATGGCGAAAGAAGAATTAGAATGTTCATTTTGTGGTCGTAAAAAGGCCGAAACCAACTTGCTCATCGCAGGGCTGGATGCCCATATCTGCGATCGATGTATTGAGCAAGCGCACGGTATTGTGGTAGAGGAAGCACTACATTCTACCAATAATGAGCTGAGCAAAGAGGTAATGCTGAAAAAGCCTAAGGCAATCAAAGAATTTTTAGACGATTATGTAATTGGGCAAGACCATACCAAGAGGGTCATGTCTGTGGCGGTTTATAACCATTACAAGCGATTGTTGCAGCCAAAGACAGATGATGATATCGAAATACAAAAGAGTAACATCATTATAGTTGGCCAAACCGGTACAGGAAAAACATTGGTAGCCAAAACAATTGCACGCATGCTTAACGTTCCGTTGGCCATCGTAGATGCAACGGTGCTTACAGAAGCAGGATATGTTGGAGAAGACGTAGAGAGTATTTTGACGCGTTTGTTACAGGCGGCAGACTATAACTTGGAAAAAGCCCAAAACGGAATTGTGTTTATTGACGAAATAGATAAAATAGCCCGTAAGAGCGATAATCCGTCAATCACTAGAGATGTTAGTGGTGAAGGTGTGCAACAGGCCCTGCTGAAATTACTAGAGGGTACTACGGTTAATGTACCGCCAAAAGGAGGGCGAAAGCATCCAGACCAGAAATTTATTGAAGTAAACACCGAAAATATCCTATTTATAGCCGGTGGTGCCTTCGACGGAATTGAACGCCACATTTCAAAACGATTGAATATGCAGGCGGTAGGTTTTAGCGCGTCGAAAAAAGAAAATGTACTCGAGAAAGACCACATGCTGAAATATATCATCCCAAAAGATTTAAAAGACTTTGGGCTGATACCAGAAATTATTGGTCGTTTGCCTGTACTTGCCTATATGAACCCTTTAGATAAGGGAACGTTGCGAGCGATTCTTACGGAACCAAAAAATGCCATCATCAAGCAATACAAAAAATTGTTTGAAATGGATGGAATCGATTTTGTGATCACAACTGAAGCGCTCGACTTTATCGTAGAACAAGCTATTGCCTATAAACTTGGAGCTCGTGGATTGCGTTCGCTATGCGAAGCTGTGTTAACCGATGCAATGTATGAGTTGCCAGGCGATGAAAGCATAAAGTCGTTAAAGGTTACCAAGCAGTATGCCGAAGAAAAACTACAAAAAACAACAATTAAAAAATTAAAGGCGGTTTCTTAAACCAGCAACCTTTACTTATAGCAACCAAAAAAGCCGAACAACTACTGTTCGGCTTTTTTTCTACTTAACTTAACTAATCTACTCTAATGCATTCTTCAATGCAAGTATGTTTAAGGGGTTGCAATTACTGTTTTTGCTTTGCTGTGCAACACCTTTTGTTGAAATAATTCTTTTTTGTTTTTTAGGGTATAACCAGCTACTTCACTGTTTTCTTTTTGAAGTGCTGAAGTGGTTCCACAGGAAGTAAAACTTACAGTGAAAAGCACCAAGGCTATTATGTATAAACTATTTTTCATTGCGGGGGTAGCATTCATATTTATAGTACAAACGTATGGCGTAAGAAAAATACTACCAAAACTATTAGTTCAAGTGAACAGATATTCGTTGAAATACACCTCTATTTTCAACTATCGATGAAGTGCAGAATTCATCGGTTTTCTGAGTGTTTTTAGGCGATAAAAGCGGTTGTTTGTCGATGTGGAAGAAATGCTACTGTGTATTTAACTTAAGTAACTCCTCAATATAGTCTCGCTTGTTTGACAGTCTGGGTACTTTGTGTTGCCCTCCCAATTTGTCTTTATCTTTTAGCCAATCGTAAAACAATCGTTCGCGTGCGCAATGAATGGTGGGTGCCTTTAATGTGGTATTGTTATTCCGCTTGGCCTCATAGTCGCTATTCACTTCTTGAAGGGCACCATCTAAGATTTCTGTGAAGTGGTTAAAGTCTTTAGGAGGCGTTTTAAATTCAATAATCCACTCGTGGGCGCCTTTCTCCCTTCCTTCCATAAAAATTGGTGCGGCGGTATAATCTACAATTTCAGTAGCAGTCAATTCAGATGCTTTCCGAAGTGCGCATTCAGCATTTTCGATAATAAGTTCTTCACCAAATACATTAATATGGTGTTTGGTGCGCCCCGTTACTTTAATGCGGTAAGGGCTGGTGGAAGTAAACCGAACGGTGTCGCCCACTTTATAACGCCATAAGCCTGCGTTGGTAGTAATTACAATGGCATAATTTTTCCCTACTTCAACTTCAGCCAGAGGGATCACCCTTTCTGAAGCAGTGCCGTATTCATCCATCGGGATAAACTCATAAAAAATACCATAGTCGAGCATCAAGAGTAATTCTTTGTTAGAATTTCGGTCTTGTATGGCAAAAAATCCTTCTGAAGCATTGTAAATTTCGTAGTACCGGAACGATTCCCGAGGTAAAATTTTATTGTATTGTTCAATGTAGGGATCAAAACTCACGCCTCCGTGAAAATACACTTCTAGATTGGGCCATATTTCAAACAGATTGTCTTTCCCTGTGGTTTCCAATACGTTATTCAAAAGTACGAGCATCCAAGATGGAACACCAGCAAGACTGGTGACTTTCTCACGAATGGTTTCGTTTACAATGGCCTGCATTTTCGTTTCCCAATTGGCCATTAGCGAAATTTCATTTTTAGGCGTGCTGCTATATTCTGCCCAAAAAGGCATATTGTCTATTAGGATAGCAGATAAGTCGCCAAACACGGTGCCATTTTCTTGGTATAGTTCTTTGCTTCCTCCCAAACGCAGCCCCTTTCCCATAAATAATTGAGAATCTGGATTGTTGTTCAAGTACATGCAGAGTAAATCTTTACTAGCTGCGTAATGACAGTTTTCTAGCGATTCACCACTTACCGGAATGAATTTGCTTTTTGCACTGGTGGTGCCACTAGACTTAGCAAACCATTTTATGGGTGTTGGCCAAAAAATATTGGTTTCACCTCTTCGGGCGCGTTCAATGCGTTCTTGGTTGTCTTCATAACTGGTAACGGGCACCCGATAGGCATATTCTGCGTACGAGTGGATGCTGCTGAAATCGTATTGCTTGCCAATTTCTGTATGTTTTGCATGCTGAATTAAGTGCTGCAACAATTCATTTTGTACATCTATAGGGTATTTCAGAAACAGTTCGATTTGGTGGAATCGCTTCTTTAAGAACCAAGAGGCTATAGAATTTACAATGGGTATTGGCATTATTTTCTGTTATCTTTATGCAATAAAAATAATACTTTTTCTGATAGGGAATTTCCCTTAGGCTCACTTTCAGAATTAGGCGAATTTATATCCTTAAAAACGAATGCAATACGAAGGTGTCTTAACCAAAATGCAAACCGAGAATGGAAGTCCCATTCAATATTACCTCGTGTTTGAAACCGATTTTCTAAACATGAACCAATTGCTGAACAAACCAATTGGCATTACTTTTCTGAAACACCAATGTTTAAATTGTTCGCTCGATAAAAAGATTTATCGCCAAGGATTTTGTTACGATTGTTTTTATGAAATTCCGCAGGCAGCAGATTGGATCATGCGACCAGAACTCAGTACGGCACATTTAGACAAAGAAGACCGCGATCTCGACTATGAAAAAAAGGTGCAATTACAGCCGCATGTGGTGTATTTGGCCAATAGCAGTAATGTAAAGGTAGGGGTAACCCGGAAATCGCAAGTCCCTACACGATGGATCGACCAAGGCGCGCACGAGGCCATAGAAATTGTGGAAGTTCCCAATCGATATTTGGCGGGCATCACCGAAGTAGCCCTAAAAGATCATGTGGGCGATAAGACCAATTGGCGCACCATGTTAAAGAATGAAGTGGAAGATGCAGATTTAATTGCTTGGCGAGACAAGCTAAAACCGTTTATTCCTGAGGAAGCGATGCCCTATTTTATAGAAAACAACAGCGAAACCCATTTAGAATTTCCCGTTGTTCAGTATCCCAACAAATTAAAAAGCCTGAACTTAGACAAAACACCACAATATGAAGGCATTCTCAAAGGAATTAAAGGGCAGTATCTAATTTTTGAAGATAACGTCGTTTTTAACGTTCGTAGCAACGAAGGCTACGTGGTGGCGATAAGCATACCAAGTTAAACAGCTTTTTCAAGAGTTACTGAACACTATCTTTTTTCTTTTTTCCGAACAAACCTCCTAAAATATCGGTCACTACTTCGGTGGTTGTAGGTTTTTGGGGTTTTCCATTTGAGGTGCTGTCAGTAGGCGTATTTCCTCCCCCGATCAAGTCTTTTAAAATGTCGGTTCCTTTGTCTTTTAGATCCTGTTTTTGTTTTTCAATCAGTTTTTGTGTTAATGTACTTACAGCTGCCTTGGTGTCTACGGAAATATTCGGATTTGTAATGGTTCCTGAAAGATTAACGGGCAGAGCAACATTAGTGTTTTCAACCTCTTGTGGATCGAGTTTCGACAATAAATTTGATACTTCGCTTCCTAAATACCTGGCAGGCACATCCATTTTCAAGTTGTAGTTGATGCTTTTGTCGAGACCATGACGGCCGTCTACAGTGATGTTAATCCCTTTTACGTCGAAATCGAACGGCTGCACTTCAATATTTCCATTATTGAACTTAAGCACTGTGCTCACATCGCGCAGACTCAATTTGTCGATGTTCAAAAATTTTACCTGCTCGCCAAGTTTTGAAAGCAGTGGGGTTTTGCTTTTGTCTACTTCGGCAGTAAGTATTTGTGCGAGTGCATCTCCGGCAAGTGTTGTTATTTTGGGTGTCAGGTTCTGGTTTAGCTCACCATTCAGGTTTATTTTAGTGCTTAGGCTACCTTCTAACGCTTTTGCAATAGGGGCTAAAAAGCTGAGTAGTTCTAATTGCTGAAACGAGCTGCTAATGTCTACACGTTGCAAATCTAAATCCATTGCAAAGGTTGGTGTCTGGTTTTGTGTTGAAACATTTCCAGAAAGGGCAATATTTCCACCTAAGAGAGACGACGTCACATTTTGTAAACTTGCCGTTTCATTTTTTATGGTCACACTTCCTTTGGCATTATCTAGGGTAAGGTCGTCATAGATTACCTTGTCGGCGGTAAAATTAAGCGTAGCATCTAGAAAATCGGGTATTTTAATTCCGTCGTTTTTGGCTATTGCATTTCCGTTGTTGGAAGTTGCTCCTTTTTTATTGGTCGTTTCTGCAGCAGCTTCTTCGGTCATAAAATCGTTAAGGTTAAATGTATTCGATTCAACATTGAATACTCCCTTTAAGTCCTGTTTGGCCATAATCCACGGAATCAGATTCTGTATGGTTCCGGTTGCGTTTACATCGGTGGCACCGGTAGATGCGCTCATCTCGTTTAGCTGAATGGTGCCTGGCGACATGGTGACAGCAGCGTTGCCAATATTGATGGGGTTTTTAAAAGCGGTATCTGTATAGGTAAAATCTTGTAGTTGGGCTGTCCCCGTAGTTTTGATGTCTTGGTATTGTTCGTTTTCTACAGCATCCATACTGAAATTGGTAGTGACATCTGCAGTGAAAATTCCTCGCAGGGGAGGGTCATTTTTTACAGGAAGTACCTTGTCAATTTTTGCTAAGTCAATAGTGCCTTTTAACGCAAGGTTTATCAAGGCGTTTTCAGTAAGGTTTCTAATGCTTCCGTTGGCCGAAAACAACTCGTCGTCTACCTTAAACGTAAGATTGCCAATCACTAAATAGGTGTCTTTTGGTAACCCCGTTTCGTTCATCAAATCGGCATTAATGGTAATGTTCCGAACTGTTTTAGGCAAGTCTGGGTATTTGAAAGAGGCATTATTACTGCGTACTTTTATGTCCATAGTAGGAATGAAGGTATCGTCTACAATACCTTTTAACGTACCAGCCACGGTAAAATCGCCGGTTGTTTGCACGCCATCGAGTTCTTTTACATATGTTTTTGGGATGACCGCCAGAAAGTTTTTAAAATCGGATGTGGGTGTTTTGAACGTAAGGTCTAATTCGCTGTTGTTCTCATTCACCTGAACAAAACCATCAAAGGTGAGTGGAAGGTCGTTAATTCTCGCTTCATTTTCGAGGAAAGTATATTTTTGGTTTTTTAGGTCTAATTTAAAATTAGCATCCAATGAAACACTATTTTCATTCAGGTATTCAACGTCGTCTAGCTTAAGCGAGACTAGGGCATTGGTTTGGGTTGCTAAGTTTGAAACATCTAAAGAGAAATCGCCATTTCCTTCATGGTGAATATCTTTGAGGGTCAAATATGTTTTTGTGGTCTCGTCGGCGTACAGGAGTTGGGTATTGTTGATCTCGTATTGTTTCAGATCAAAAACGAATCCAGTGTCTTCCTGGGAAGTTTCCGAAGTAGTAATAGGAGCCTCACTCTTTATGGCTACGTCGTAATTGGCGCGCCCAAGGCTATCTACCTTTATGTTTACAAGTGCATTATCAAGTTGAAGTCCGTCAACTATTATGGGGTCATTGCCAGATTTAAACAATTGTGTAATGCCCATATTTATTTTCAGCTGTTCGCCACGTGCCAGGGTATCCCCTTCAAAAGGTGCTTTATTTACCACTGAAAAGTCGTTGACCACTACAGCGGCTTTCGGAAAACTTTTAAAAAGGCTGAGGTCCATAGATTTCCATGAAACTTCAGCATTTAGATTTTTGTTGATGTTTTTCCGCAGTAAGTCTTCAAAAGTACCTTTAAATAAGAATGGAGCAAGTATCAGGAGTAGTATGATAACCCCCAATGTGATTCCTGCTATTTTAAAAATTTTCTTCATAATAATTTATATATGCCCAAAAGGACGGTAGTTTTTTTATTCAAGTTTTAGTTCTTCACCTATTTTCAGTTTAAAACGTTTTCTGAAAAAATAAACGGCAGCATACAGCAGCGGTGTGTCTAACGCTGCTACGAGCACCTTAAATAGGAACCCGCTTAAGAGCAAGGCACCAAACAGTGACCATTCTATCTTTCCGAAGCTGCACAATAAAAGGAGCACGGTAAAGGTGTCTACAAATTGCGACAGAAAGGTTGAAAAGTTATTTCGTAACCATAAGTGTTTTCCTTTTGTAAGCCGTTTCCAAAAATGAAACAACTGAATGTCTATGTACTGTGCCAGTAAATAGGCCATCATAGACGCGAATACAGCAATGGCGGTGGCACCAAAAACTTTACTAAAAAGTGGGTCGTCTATGGGGCTCCAAGGTGTTGCCGGAACCACATCTGCTACAAAAACAATGAGCAGAGAAAAAAAAGAGGCGAAAATTCCTGCCGTTACCACTTGGTTGGCCTTTTTCTTGCCATATATTTCACTGATGATGTCTGTTATCAAAAAAGTCACCGGATACGGAAGAATGCCCACAGATATTTCAAACTGATAGATTCCGAAGAAATCCCAATAAAAGAATTTCTGGAATATCAAATTGCTCACCACTAGCGAAGCAATAAACAACGCGCCCAGAATGAGATAGATACGTTGCGCCAATAACAGATCTTTTAAGGGTAAGCGCTTCAAAAGTATGATGTTTGTACTACAAAGATAATGGTCAGTCGTTTTGTTTTCCTTAATTTCGTCTTAAAACAAAACCCTCGTAACTATTAGCCACATCAACGACATTTATCTTTCTTTGGGAAGCAATTTGGGAGACCGTTTCATGTATTTACAACAGGCCGTGAATGCGCTTTTTGAAGAATTGGGAACCATCCATAAAATTTCTTCTGTTTACGAAACACCTGCAATGGGGTTTGAAGGGGAGCCATTTCTAAATTGTGTGATTTGGATACGATCTGGGAGCACGGCCAAACAGACATTAAAAAAAATCGGTGCGATTGAAAAGCGCTTAGGTCGTGTAAAAAGTACGACAAAAGGCTACGCCTCTAGAGTGATCGATATCGACATTTTGCTGTTTAACAATGAGACTTTTTCAGAAAGCAATTTGGTAATTCCGCATCCTCGTATGGCCGAACGGAAGTTTGTACTACAACCTCTGGCTGAAGTAAATGCACAATTGGTACATCCGTCATTACAAGCCAATATGGTGAAGCTTTTGGCCCAAACACCAGATAAAAGCAAGGTTGCTAAACTCTCCAAATGGCTTCGGAACCCGAAACAAGACTATGATATTTCAAAACTGAACTACATTGCCATCGAGGGGAATATTGGAGCTGGAAAAACCAGTTTGGCTTCAAAGATGGCAGAAGATTTTAATGCGAAACTGATTTTAGAGCGATTTAAAGACAACCCGTTCTTGCCAAAGTTTTATGAAGACCAGCATCGGTATGCATTTCCGTTAGAAATGTCTTTTTTGGCAGATCGGTACCAGCAATTGTTGGAAGACATTGCGCAATTCGATTTGTTTAAAGATTGTGTCATCGCCGATTATGACGCTTATAAATCGTTGATTTTTGCAAAAGTCACTTTGGCCGAAGAAGAGTTTAATTTGTACAAAAAGCTGTTTCACCTCATGCATAAAGAGCTACCAAAGCCTGATGTGTATGTGTATCTGTACCAAAATACCGAACGACTGCTAGAAAACATCAAAAAAAGGGGGCGGAGTTTTGAGAAAGGGATTGCGCCAGAATATCTGCAGCAGATTAATGATGGATATTTCGACTATATCAAAACGATGCCGCAAGAACGCGTGAAGATTATCGATATTTCAGAAATTGATTTTGTTAAAAATCGTGGCGATTATTTAAAGCTTTTGAAGCAAATCTTAGACAATTAAGCTAGGTTCCCACGGATTTCATTCAGCTTACAGAAAAAATCCCACACTACAACGCCGCAGCTCACAGAGATATTTAAGGAATGTTTGGTGCCGTATTGCGGAATTTCAATTACTGCATCACTGGCAGAAACTACCTTTTGTTGTACGCCTTTTACTTCGTTTCCAAAAATCACTGCGTAGTGCAATGCCGGTTGTACAGAAAATTCATGTAGCGGCACAGTAAGTTCTGCCTGCTCAATACTGGCTACAAAAACACCTTCTTCTTGCAGTTTTGTAACAACATCTAGGGTGTTTTCTGCGTATTCCCATACCACGCTATCGGTAGCTCCCAAGGCCGTTTTTTGGATGTCTTTGTGGGGAGGTGTTGCTGTAATTCCGCAGAGATAAATTTTTTCAATCAGAAATGCATCGGCCGTACGAAAAACCGAACCTATATTATTGAGACTTCGAATATTGTCGAGTATAATGGTGAGTCGTGTTTTTTCAGCCTCTTTAAAACCATTTATATCAAGTCTGTCTAGCTCGCTATTTTTCAGTTTGCGGTGTTTCATACAGCAAAAATATAATTTCTCAAGCGAATCCTAGCGCTTGAATCTGTGGGATGTTATATTTCTTTTTTTTTGGCTGAAGTTGTTGATAATATTCGATAACTCGGGATGGAGGAGCTATAGAAACCGTTTTACAATTTTGTACTTTTATAGGTCTAAATTTGAAAATTGAATGGCTAAGAAGACCACCCCTTTAATAAAGCAATACAATACCATCAAGGCGAAATATCCTGATGCATTGTTGTTGTTTCGGGTAGGCGATTTTTACGAAACATTTGGGTCTGATGCCGTGAAGGCGGCGGGGATTTTAAACATTACCCTAACGGCTCGAAACAACGGTGGCGACCAGACCGAACTGGCGGGTTTCCCGCACCATAGCTTACATACCTATTTGCCTAAATTGGTTATGGCGGGTTGCCGGGTTGCTATTTGCGACCAGTTGGAAGATCCCAAACAAACTAAAACCATCGTAAAACGTGGAGTTACCGAATTGGTGACACCTGGTGTAGCCTTGAACGATGATATTTTACAGAGTAAATCGAATAATTTTTTAGCGGCCATACACTTTTCAAAAGAAGTGGTTGGGGTTGCATTTTTAGATGTCTCTACGGGTGAGTTTTTAACTTCGGAAGGAAACGCCGAGTATGTAGATAAATTATTGCAAAATTTCAATCCGAGTGAGGTGCTTTTCAGCAAACAGAAACGAAAGCATTTTTCTGAAACCTTTGGAGACAATTTTCATACCTTTTATTTGGAAGATTGGGTATTTCAACCCGAATATACAACCGAAACCCTCCATAAACATTTTGAAACCAAAAATTTAAAAGGTTTTGGGGTTTCGCATTTAGAGGCAGGAACTGTAGCTGCTGGGGTAGCACTGCATTATTTGGGAGAAACCCAGCATAACAAATTGCAGCATATTACGAAGTTGGCTCGCATTGCCGAAGACGAATATGTGTGGATGGACCGATTTACCATTCGGAATCTCGAATTATACCATAGCACACAGCAAAATGCGGTTACCTTGCTCGATATAATCGACAAAACCATCAGCCCCATGGGAGGTAGGATGTTGAAACGTTGGATGGCGCTTCCGCTAAAGAGCACCGAAAAAATTACGCGTAGGCATGAGGTAGTTAGTTTTTTGTTGGATCAGCCATCGGTACTAGCGCAATTTCAGCAGCACGCCAAGAAAATGGGAGATTTAGAGCGTTTGATTTCAAAAACTGCGACTGGAAAAATCAATCCGAGAGAAGTAGTTCAGCTAAAAAATTCGCTCGAAGCTGTTGTTCCTGTGAAACAATTGGCGTTGCAATCTAAAAATGAATCACTTCAGATCATAGGAGAGCAACTCAACGATTGTGAAATATTGCGGACCAAAATAAAGGAAACTTTGGTTGCAGAGGCTCCTGTGGCTATTGGAAAAGGCGAAGTTATTGCACAGGGAGTTTCAGAACAGCTAGATGACCTTCGCGCTATCGCTACCGGAGGAAAGGAATACCTTGATGCTATGTTACAACGGGAAAGTGAACGTACGGGCATTACGTCACTTAAAATTGCTTCTAACAATGTGTTTGGATATTACATTGAAGTGCGCAATACCCATAAAGATAAGGTGCCACCAGAATGGATACGGAAACAAACGCTGGTGAGTGCAGAGCGTTATATTACCGAAGAGCTTAAAGAGTATGAAACTAAAATTTTGGGAGCCGAAGAGAAGATATTGGCCTTAGAACAGCAGCTATTCGCTACGATGGTCGATTTTATGCTTCAATTTATTGCGCCCGTGCAACAGACGGCAGCACTGATTGCAGAACTTGATTGTTTGGCGTCTTTTGCCACACATGCCAAACAGTGCAAATACACCCGGCCATTATTAGATGATACCTTCGATCTTGATATAAAAGAAGGTAGGCACCCCGTAATTGAGCAACAGTTGCCACCCGATAGTCCGTTTATTGCCAACGATGTGTTTTTAGATCGTGAAAATCAGCAAATCATTATGATTACTGGGCCCAACATGAGTGGTAAATCGGCTATTTTAAGACAAACAGCGCTTATTGTACTCTTGGCACAGATGGGAAGTTTTGTTCCAGCAACTGCGGTACGTATGGGTTGTGTAGACAAAATATTTACGCGCGTAGGTGCTAGCGATAATATCTCGATGGGGGAGAGTACGTTTATGGTAGAGATGAACGAAACGGCAAGTATCCTGAACAATGTTTCTGAGCGCAGTCTCATTCTGTTAGACGAAATAGGACGAGGTACCAGTACGTATGATGGGATTTCTATAGCGTGGGCCATTAGTGAGTACCTGCACGAGCACCCGAGTAGGGCTAAAACGCTGTTTGCGACGCATTACCATGAGCTCAATGAAATGACCGAAACGTTTGCACGGATTAAAAATTACAATGTTTCGGTAAAAGAGTTGAAAGATAATGTGTTGTTTCTGCGGAAGTTGGTTCCGGGAGGCTCGCACCACAGTTTTGGGATTCACGTAGCAAAGATGGCTGGGATGCCCAAAGTAGTACTGCAACGTGCGAATAAAATTTTGAAACGCTTGGAGAAAAGTCATTCTAGTGAAGAGCTTTCTGACAAGATGAAGGCAATTTCAGAAGAAGAGATGCAGCTCAGCTTTTTTAATCTAGACGACCCGTTGTTGGTGGAAATACGCGATGAAATTTTAGAAACCGATGTCGACACGCTAACCCCAGTGGAAGCGTTAATGAAGCTAAACGAAATAAAACGAATGTTACAGCGCAGCGCCTCGGTAAAGTTTAAGAAATAATTTCAGTAAAATACTTTTGTTTTGGAGTAAATATTTTAAATTTGCATCCGCTTCCGGGAGGAAGTCGTTCTTTTATTAAAAAGGATTCAAAAAATTAGCTGAATCTTTTTCAGAAATAAACGTGAAAATAAATCAGGCTGTCTCCGACGAGCGATCGAAGGAGCGAGAGGAAGACATAAATGACACCTTGCCTGTATTATTTTCAACCAAACGCGAAAATAGCTCAGTTGGTAGAGCGCCACCTTGCCAAGGTGGAGGTCGCGGGTTCGAATCCCGTTTTTCGCTCAGCTTCGATACATCCCGATTGCCATCGGGACACTCAGCTACCGCGCTGGTGATGTATGTAAGAGTATACCAATGCTGAAGTGGTGGAATTGGTAGACACGCTGGACTTAAA
>TARA_R110002049_G_scaffold305056_2_pt1 | contig 32896 bp, 22 predicted proteins | sample TARA_R110002049 | Tara Oceans TARA_R110002049 (sample SAMEA4396941) | marine metagenome | biome: Polar Biome; feature: [SRF] surface water layer (ENVO:00010504); material: water (ENVO:00002006), including particulate matter (ENVO:01000060) such as... | depth 5 m
CAGCGCGGGTGATTCGTTTTCGATTTGACCCCAGGTGCAGACCGGCCCGAATGAGAGCGCCGTTTGGCTCGCCGCGGAGCGGTTGCACCGTGAGAGTGCCGCTCTCGAATTTCGGGTTCCTTGGCACATGGTTGGCTCCCTCAACTCATGGGGAGCGTGTGTCTTGTCACGCTTCACGGAGCATTTTCGTGGGTGTGACGGCCAAAAAACGTTACTCCGAAGCGGCGAAATCAACCGATTTTCGGCTCCGATGCCGATGGATACGCTTGGCCGGTCACGGTCCTGCCGGCCGCAATCGGCGGCGTCAGCCGTGTTTTCCGCATCAAAACGCGACGATTCTGAGGGTTTTTCCTGCTACCGCGATCAAGGAAGGAAAATGCTCCGTCAATCGATAGCAAAGTAGGTTCGACGAGTATGGGATTGATAGATACACTAAGCAGGTGATTTTGCCGCCTCCTGGCAAACTCTTCGTCCACAGATTTCTCGAGTCCCGTTCGTAATGCTTAGATCCCAAACACAAAACAACGAGGAATTGTGTTCGATCATCGATCCGAATCAAGTTGTTGAGATGGGAACGGGGTCGAACGTCATCCTCTTCCTGCACGGATTGTTTGGAACGCCCGAACACTGGCAGCAGGTGATGGACAATCTGTCTGACCGGTACCGCGTCGTCGCCCCTCAGTTGCCGATCGATCCGCACCCGGATCGTCGAAAGAAGGGAATGAAAACGATCAGCGATCTGAGCGGGATGGTGCTGAAATTGATTGACAATCTGCAGGCGGATTCGTTGGTCATCTGCGGCAATTCACTAGGCGGATTGGTTGCAATCGATCTTTGCCTGAACAATCCTGATCTGGCCAAAGGCCTCGTCTTGGCCGGAAGTGCGGGACTGTTCGAACGCAGCCCAATTCGCGGATTGCGACAGAAACCCAGCAAGCAATTTGTTCGCGAGACCGTGTGCGGCATCCTTCATGACCACAGTCTGGTGAGTGATGACTTGGTCGAACATTGGCATCGCTCGGTATTGGACCGCGATTACGCACGATTTCTACTAAGAGTTTCTCGCGCGACACGAGACCGTTGTGTGGAAAAAGAGCTCGGAAATCTCGCGTTGCCGACCATGATTGTGTGGGGACGCAACGACGAGATCACTCCGCCATCGACCGGCGAAGAATTCCAGCGACACATCAAAGGTTCGCGTTTGGAATTCATCGAAGAGTGTGGTCACGCGCCCAACTGGGAACGTCCCGACGCCTTCGTCGAACTGCTGGACGAATTCCTTCCGGAATGCTTTTCTTGACCTCTCGCGTTTCGGGTTAGGTTGTCGTGATCGTACTCGGCCAGATGACTCGCACTCATCGATAACACCGGCCCTGCGACGAAATGAATCGAACGCTTGACTCCGTAAATGAAACGCTCAGTGCCAGTGCTGTGGCGCGGCAGCGCCGACAAGCTCGGTTGATCTTGATCGTACTATTGCTTGCGATTCCCGTCGTCGCGTACGGCGCGATTCGGGCGCTACGAAGTACGTCGAATGATCCGCGACAATGGTTGCCCAGGACATTTGCGGCAACCGACACCTACGATTGGTTCCAAGCACAATTCGGCAGTGATGAGATCGCCGTGGTCAGTTGGCCGGGCTGCACCCTGAGCGATCCTCGAGTCAAGCAGCTAGCCGATGCGCTGCAAGTTTCATCCTATTTCGACCGCGCTCGCTCTGGGCCAGGCGTAATGGAACAGTTGACCAGTCCGCCGTTGGACCTTAGTCGCGAGTCGGCCAAGCGTCGATTACGAGGCAGCCTTGTCGCCCCAGAAAGCGAAACCACTTGCCTGATCTTGTCCACCTCGGCGCAGGGGCGTAGCGACCGTGTTGAAGCGGTCGCGGAGATCGAGAGGAAAGCAGAAGAAGTCTGCCAGATCGCCCCGAATGAGCTGCGGCTAGCCGGCCCCACCGTCGATGCGGCCGCGATTGATCTCGAAAGCCGACGACTGCTGTTTGAACTGGCCGGTTTCTCGGCGCTGATCTCGTTTGTTATCGCGGCCGCCCGGTTGGCCAGCATCCGGCTCGCAATCATGGTGTTGTTTGTGGCCACGTACAGCACGGGCGTTGCCCTGGCCGTCCTGTTCTTCAGCGGCAGCTATATGAACTTGCTGATGACGATGCTGCCGCCACTCGTCTACGTGCTAAGCATTTCGTCGGCGGTTCACCTCGCGAACTACTATCGGGACGCGGTTGCGGAGGAAATCAACGCCAACACCGATGTAGCCCTTCGAACAGGCCGAGCGATCCGCACGACGGTTGCGCACGGTTGGCTGCCTTGCACGCTGGCCGCTGTCACGACCGGGATCGGACTGATTTCATTGATGATGAGCAAGATTGACCCCATTCGCATGTTCGGGCTTTACGCCTCGATCGGGATCGTTGTCAGCGTCGCCATCCTATTCATCTTTCTGCCCGCGGCGCTCCGGCTATTCCCGCCCAAACTGATCAAACCATCACAACGAGTCGCAAGCACGGCGAAACAACCCTCGCGATATATTTCGTTTGTCCAACGTCACCATGATTGGTTAACCGCGGTGTGCCTGACCGTGATGGCACTGGCCGCTTGGGGTCTGCCGCACATCAAGTCGACCGTCAAGCTGCAGGATCGCTTTCTGCCAGGGAGCGATGCCGTCACGGACTACCAATGGCTGGAAGACAACATCGGCCCAATGGTACCGTTAGAAATCGTTGTGCATTTCGATAAAGATGACTCGCGCGATACGCTCAAACGAATGAAACTGGTGGCGGCGGTGCAGGGAAAAATACATTCGCTGGACGAACCCGTCGCGACAATGTCGGCGATCAATTTTTCACCCCGGCTTCCCACCGGTCGATCGATTGGAAGCGTCGTGGAACGAACGGTCATCAATAGTCAACGAACGAAGGATCTGCTTGTCGACGCCAGATACTTGGCAATGACCGAAGACGAACAGCTGTGGCGCATTACCGTGCGTGCTAATGCGATCGGCGACTTGGATTACGGACAGTTTGCCGAGACTCTGCAGCAAACCATCGACCCATTGCTGCAAGAGAATGGGGCAACAGGTACTTACACGGGTGTTATCCCGCTGATCTATAAAGCACAGCGGCAGTTGCTGCAGGACTTGTTTCGCAGTTTCTTGGCCGCGTTCGGCGTGATCGCCATTGTCCTGGTCTTTGTCTTGCGCAGCTTAACCGCCGCACTGCTGGCGATGATTCCGAACCTGTTTCCCGCCGTCGTTGTTTTCGGCGGCCTGGAATGGGTCGATATACCGATTCAAATCGGATCAGTGATGACGGCCAGTGCAGCACTGGGTATCGCGGTCGACGACACCGTGCACTTTTTGACGTGGTTTCGCCGCGGTTTGACATCGGGCTTGTCGCGTGGGGACGCGTTGCATGACGCCTTCGGTCGCTGTGCCGGTGCCATGATTCACACGACGCTGATCTGCTCGTGCGGCTTGCTGGTTTTTGCCGTCAGCTCGTTCGTTCCCATTCTGCACTTTGCGTGGCTGATGGTGCTGTTGCTGTTGTCGGCTCTCGTCGGCGACCTGGTGTTATTGCCATCCATCCTGGCCGGCCCGCTGGGACGTGGTTTCGAATCCAAGACGGATCGATAAGGGCATGGCCGTACCGTTACGCGGCCACGCTTTGTGACCTTAGTGCTGCGAGGCTTTGATAACAAGCGTCGCGGACAGCTTTCTCGCGAGGGTCGTCGAATAGCCGAAAACCCATTTTGTTGGTGAGGTAGGCGAAGCCAACCTGTGCGGACGGATCGCCCATCCCGAATGAACCACCCGCACCGGGACAGCCGAATGCGGCATCGTCGACGCCAAACCGAAAATCTCGACTGGGGCGTGAGAAACCGAAATTGTACTTTGTATTCAAAGTCAATATTGCGTCATATTCGCCCGCGACAGGAACCATCGCTGGTGAAATCAACTCACGATACGTCGATGGCTTGATTTGCAACTCTTTACCGCCGCGTGCCAGAACGTCATACACCCTCGCCACTGCCCGGGCTTGGCCGATGCCGTTTGCCGACGGTATTTCAAGGTGGCGATACTTTTCGCTGGCCAGTTCGGCTGGGTTATCAACGCGCAAAATGCGTATGGACTTCGACACCAACGATCGCGGCCAGATTCCGGACAGCACCATCTTTGGCGGCAACTCATTCAGATGCCTCAATAGCGAAATCCGATGAAAGCCTTTAATGGTGCTGAGCCGTTCGGTATCAACGTGCCGTGGCAACCCGATGTAGAAATCAATTCCCAGAGGTTGGGCAATTTCGTCTTGAAAGTACTGCCCAAGACTGCGCTGCATCGGATCGATGCGGCGTATCAGTTCGTTCTGATACCAACCCAGCGACAGCGTGTGATACCCGTGTCGCGAACCGGGCGCCCATTGAGGACGTTGCTTTGCGATGATCCGCGCCAAGGCATCATGATCGGTAAGCCGTTCGGCATTCAAGGACGGCCGGATCGATATGAGACCGGCCTGATGATCGAGCAGTTGTCGAACCGTGATTCGTGCTTTTCCGTTCTGACCAAACTCGGGCCAATAGGTCGCGACGGGCTCATCCAGGTCGAACAAGCCGCGGCTGTGCGCTACCGCAAGTGCTGCGGCTGCCATTCCTTTGGTGACCGAAAAACTTAGGGTCAGTGTTCGTTGATTCCAAGGTGTGTCCGACGCATCACACTGATGACCGCCCCACAAGTCGACGACCTTTTCTCCGCGATAATAGATCGTACATGCAGCGCCCGTCTCGCCACGCTGCGTGAAGTTATCCTCAAACGCATGACGAACCCGCTCGAACTCCGGTGTCACGAATCCGGAAACATCAACATCGGTCTGCAGGTCGATCAGGGTCATAGGATTCCGGTATGTGCGGCGTCGTCTAACGTAGCTGTATCACGACTAAGAGGAACAAACAATATCAATGCTGGCATCGTAGAAATGCCGGCAACTTCTGTTCCATTGGCCACCGAAAATTTCTGCGACAAACCGTCCTAGATCGGTGTAGCAATGATCAGGATCCCTTTGCTACTGTCGATTACGGTCTTCAGGCCCATTCGGGTCGACAACTTCCCCAAAGGCAATCGAAGCAAGGGTATACGTATGAATCGGATGTCTCAGTTGATCGGCTTGAGCGCGTTTATCGTCCTAGTGTTGGGATACGGAACATTACCATCGGCGTATTGCCAGCAAGCCGTGGCCCCTTCGATGGTCCCGGTATCACACAAGACATTGACGCCGCATCCGATCGATCCGGCGCTAAAGATGGCTTACGAAAGCCTGCAGCACATCCGTGCCAACGTCGACGACTATCACGCGATTTTTGTCAAGCGATGCCGCGTCGATGGCGTGCTGCCCGATCTGCAATACGCCAATATCAAGGTCCGAAATCGCAAGGTCGTCGACGGAAAAATCGCGGTGCCACTGAGCGTCTATCTAAAGTACTTAAAACCGTCCGATGTTCGGGGCCGTGAAGTCGTGTGGATCGAAACCAAGAACGACGGCAACATTATCGTGCACGAGACGGGCTTGAAGGGGATGATCAACGTCACGCTTGATCCGAACGGCTATCTTGCGATGCGCAACCAGCGATACCCGATTACAGAAATCGGCATCGAGAACTTGGTCGTCAAGCTGATCGAAACTGGCACGCGAGACCGCCAGCACGGTGAATGCGAAGTCCAGTTCTATCAAAATTCAAAGATTGGCGAGACCGAATGCACCATGCTGGAAGTCTTGCACCCCGAGAAACGCGACCACTTTGATTTCTATCGTGCTCGGGTTTACTTCGACAAGCAGTTGAAGATGCCGATTCGTTACGAATCTTGGTCGTGGCCGACGAAACCCGGCGGCCAGCCCGTGCTAGAAGAGGAATACACGTACTTACGTGTTACCACGAACACGGGAATGACCGATCTGGATTTCGACATCAGCAACCCGGCGTATGACTTTCGCTAAACGTTCCGAACGGACCGCGTAGCGCTGCGAGCCGGGCCGAATTGTTAACCGCGTTCCTTAAGGAATACAAGCAAGTCGGCCATCTGCTGTGGCGTCACGTCTTTTTCGATCCCCTCGGGCATTAACGAAACATCGCTGACTTTGATCTGATCAATTTCGGCACGACCGATCGTTTGCTGTTTGCCTTCGGCCATTTTCAATACGACCGCTTCTGATGTCTCGGACACGATCAGTCCGTTGTACAACTGCCCGTCGGCAGTCAACACCGAGTACGCAGTGAATCGAGGTTCAACCTTGGAATTCGGGTCCAGAATATCGTAGAGAAGCGCGGGCTTGGATCGATTACGGGTATCCGTCAAATCAGGCCCCGCATCATGCCCGACGCCATCGACTCGGTGACAGGCAGCACAGATCCGAGTGAAAACTTTTTGGCCTTCGGCAACGCTGCCGGTTAGCGTCAACGATTTCTCGTACTCCTTTGCGACTTTTTGACGGTTCGACGAAACCGCACCGCCGAATAATGCACTCGCCTTTGCCTTGATCTGTTTGTCGGTGTGCTTTAGCAACCGGACGCGTTGATCAATGCTAAGTGCCGATTTGTTAATCTGCCCCGATTCCATGGCGGCAAGCGCCAAGTGAATCGAGCTGACGCGTCGCAGGATCAGGTCCAGGGCCATGCCACGCACCGCGGGGCCTAGTTCTGACCATCGTTCGATTGCGACCACCGAAGCGTCTTCGGTTCCGTTGCGGGCGAGCGCCTGCATCGCTGCCGTTTGAATCTCTACCGGCTGATCACTGGCGAGCAATTCCGACAGTGTGTCTTTGATCTGCGCGAACGAGCGATACGACAGCAGTTCGGCCGCAGCGGCGCGATCGACGATGTTGTGATCACGGTCCAGCGCGATCGCGTTGTGCTCTTCGAACACACCGTCAAGAACTTTTGCCGACTCGGCAAGCGACTTGGGAGGATTGGATGCTAAGCCGGCAAGCGTTAATTTGCCCAGTTCACCGCGGTATCGTGGCAGACCTTGACCAAGTCCACTGATCGCAGCAGCTCGCCACCAACCGTTTTCGCCAGCTTTCTCATCAAGCAGTCGAAGCAAGTCATCAAGTTCATCTTGGTCACCACGAGCCCCAACGATGGACGCCAAACGCGAAACCAACCCGATTCGCTCGGCATTTCCAACCGCAACAAATGATTCGGATTGCACAAGATGTCGCAAGATCGTGCCCGAACACGTTTTGGCAGAGGTCAATAAACCCTCTGCGAATGCGGCGTCCGATGCGTCACGAAGGGCAATTTTAGCGAGCAACGTTTTTGCTTGCTCGGACTCGCTGCCCGAAAGCGTCAAAGCGACCTGATACCGGACGCGAACATCCGAGTCGTCGGCCAAATTAGCGACGGCTTTGAAAATGGCCGCCAGATTCATTCGACCGTGGGCAAGTTTCAATGCGTCGATCCGCACCGCATGATTGTTGTCCTTTAAACAAGCGATGATGTCCTTGTTTCGCAGTCTCTCAAGACCGTCGAGTGTCCACATTGCATGCAGACGCGTGGTCGCCGCCGGATGATCGAGCAGCTTGCGAATTTTAAGAGCAGCATTCTTTGCGTCATTTTCGATCAACAACCGCTGACCGAGGAATTGTCGCCAGCCGTTGGGATCCGCCAACAGTGATACATAATCGTCAACGGTCTCCGGCGGCTGAAACGCTCGTGGTTTCGATCCCTTGGGAACAATCCGATAGATGCGTCCCATGTCGTCGCCGGCTTTCCAATCGTATTTCTCAACGATCTCTGGCGGAAAAAACTTGGGGTGCTCGACGAGTTTGCGATACATATCGGCCAAGTACATCGTTCCGTCCGGTGCGGTTGCCAGGCTTGCCGGTCGAAACCAAGTATCCTTCGACGCAATAAAATCGCTCTTGGGTTGAGCTCGTTCTGCCTTAAGCTTCACACCATCGGGTTGAATCACCGAACGCGTGACGAGGTGTCCGATCGGTTCGCACACAAACACGCTGTCGGAAAGTCCCTTGCCGAGCCCTGCTTCTGATTGCAAATCCCCCAGATAGGCAGTCGTTCCGCAGGCCGACGTGTGTGTCCCGACGTGCGAAAGATAATTACTTCGCATCACAGCCAGCGGATAGACCTTGGTGTCACCACCGGAAGGTGCAACATCGTAGTGTGCCGCCGAAACCGTGTGAAAGGGATTTCGATCGAGAACGTTTGGCGGCAAGAACGTCGTCATGATTGGATTGCGATTGGTGCAATAAAATCGGTTTCCCCACCGGTCGACGGTATTTCCGTATTGGCCAAGTCCGCTGTCAGATTCAAACGCCATCGTTTTCGGGTTGAATCGAAAGTCTTTGCGTGGCAATTCGACGGGGCTGTCAGGATTGTTAGCCGACGTGACTTCTCCGGGGCCATAATTCAGATAGACCCAGTTATCGATTCCCCACCGAGGACATCCGATTTGCATCTGCGCATGGGCGGGTTTGAAACCGTCAAAGAGCGTTTCGCGAACGTCGGCGATATGGTCACCATCGGTATCCTTCAAATACAGCACTTTCGTTTTCGCGCCAACGATTACGCCGCCGCGGTACGCCATGATGCTGTGCGCGAAATCAAGCTTGTCGGCGAACATGTGACGTTTGTCCGCTTTGCCATCGCCATCGGTGTCTTCAAGCATCACAACCTGCGATAGCGGCGGTTCGCCCGCGGGTGGCCCCATCGCGTAATCGCGATATTCGACGACAAACATTTGCCCCTTTTCATCAAAGGTGATCGCCACAGGATCAATCACCAGCGGCTCGGAAGCAAACAACTGAACCTCGAAACCAGGCTCGATCGTCAGCGCGGCCAATGAATCCTCTGGCGACGATGCGGGTTCCATTTCGTCGTTATCATCCCAGTGGCGGCCATGGCGCCCGCCCTCAATCACGTCAAGCGCCTTGGCTTGCATGACTTGTGGTACCGGCTTGGTGCCCTCGGGGATCTTGCCCCGCTCGCGTTGGCCACTGCCACGACGTTCGCCGTCACCCAGTTCGGCTTTTCCCTTTTCGGCCAAACGCGTCAGTCGGGCGACGACGTCCGGATGTTGGTCAGCGACGTTGTGTTCACAGGCAACATCTTCCACCACATTGAACAGCAGGTTCTGGGGCGGCAAGCTTCTAGAAAAGTGCGGATGTCGTACGTTCTGGACCGGCAGGAATAATTTCCAAGGACCACTGCGTACCGCCTGCAATTGCTTTAGATCGTAGTAATAAAATGCCTCATACGGTGTTTTCGCTTGCGGCTCGCCGTACAACAGGGGCGTGATGTCGTGTCCGTCAATCTTTCGATCCGCTGGTGGTTGTCCGCCGGCAAGATTTGCAAACGTCGGCAACAGGTCCATCGTGGTGGCCAATTCTTCGCAAACCGTTCCGGCCGGCACTTTGCCCGGTTGCCACACGATCGCAGGCACGCGGAACGCCCCTTCGGCCGTCGTATAGCCGCGTCCGTGAAGCGGACGGTTTGAACCACGGCTCAGGTTCTCGCGATCACGATCGATCGGCGCGCCGTTGTCGGACGTCCAAATCACAAACGTGTCTTCGGCGATCCCTAGCTCTTGCAATTGATCCAGCATCACGCCCATGGACCAGTCAAGTTCTTCGACCGAGTCGCCCCACGGACCGTTCTTGCTCTTTCCCTTGAACTGCTCGCTGGAAAACGGCGTTTTTGTACTGCCCGGCATGGCTTGCGGGAAATACAAAAAGAACGGTTCATCTTTGTGTTCAGCAATCCATTGCATCGCGCGTTCGGTATAGCGTTTGGTCAGCCCGTCACGGTCGCAAGGTGCCTCGATGACCTTTTCGTTTTCCATCAACGGCAGTGGCGGCCAAACCGACCCGTCTTGCCATGTCCGTGCGGTCATATCGTCGGAATAGGGAACGCCAAAGAACCAATCAAATCCTTGGCGGGTGGGTAAGAATTCTGGCTGATCACCCAAGTGCCATTTGCCGACGATCGCGGTTGCATAACCTTCATCCTTTAGCACTTCCGCGATGGTGACTTCATCGGGATTCAATCCGTACGGTGACAGCGGCCGCAACACCCAGTTATCACGTTCATTGAAATGCAGACCGACGCGTTGCGAATAGCACCCGGTCATGATGCTCGCTCGTGACGGCGTACAGACCCCGGCGGTCGCACAAAAGTGAGTGAACTTGCGTCCCTCTTTTGCCATGCGATTCAAATTCGGCGTGCGATGCAACGTCGACCCAAACGGTTCGATATCGCCGTAACCCAGGTTGTCACAGAAAACGATAATAAAGTTTGGCTTGCGCTGTTCAGCAGCTTGTGTCGGGCAGGCAACCGCAAGAACCAACGACGCTAACAACAAAATACCGTGGCGCTTCATTTCAGACTCAGGTGGGATGAATAGGGGCAGGGACACGCAAATCGATTAAGATCAAGTCGCGCGTCAGAAGCAAGGTTAGCTCCATTGAAACAATTCTAGTGTGACAAAGACTGCGATGTGTGTACGACTCTATCTATATTTAAAAGCCATTTGCTTTTTTTCTCTAGCTACTTTGCCGTTAACCGGTTGGGCGGTTGGAAAGCGCTCCATACTGCAATCCGCATTTTGTGAGACCGATATCACACCTGTAATTGGGATGGAACGCGGTGGCGGATACACAAAGAATTTTCACACGGTGCTGCACGATGCGTGCAAGGTCCGCGCGGTTGTGCTGGCCAGCGACACGACTTGCGTCGCGATAGTTAGCGTTGACGCGTTGCTAATTCGCCGCGAATTGGTGCAATCGGCAAGAAAACGGATCGCAGAAATAACGGGAATGGACGCGAACGCCATCTTGGTTTGCGCTACTCACTCGCACTCTTCCGGACCAACCGGACTTATCTATCCGGGGGACTTCGATCACGCTTCACCGGACGTTCAAACACTGGCTTACCAACGGTCATCCACCGCGAATCCTGATTACGTCAAACGTGTCGAGGAACAAATTGTCGCAGCCGTTGTCGAAGCGCACCGGCGCTTGCAGCCCTGCACCTACAGCGTCGGCACCGGACGCGAAGACAAAGTCTCTTTCAATCGCCGCATCCGGATGAACAACGGGATGACCCACACCAATCCGCGGCCTGGCAACCCGGCCTCATTGGGTTACGCCGGTCCGATCGATCCGGACGTTGGCGTGATCGGAATCTGGAATACCGACGGCAAGCTCTCTGGGTGCATCGTCAACTTTGCTTGCCACGCGGTCGGCAGCGCTCCGGTAATTTCGGCAAACTACATCTACTATATCGAACAAGTCATCCGTGGAACGTTTGGCGACGAATGTGTTGTCGTGTTCACAGCGGGCGCATCGGGTGATGTGACGCCAATCGACAACCTGTCTGAATTTGCGAGACGCGAATCCGAGGAACTGCAGCGTTTCGTCGGAGGTCGCGTCGGCGCAGAGACCATCAAAGTTTTGTTGACACAACCGCGCTGCGAATCTGCAAAACTAGGGTTCGCTTCACAGGTGAAAGAAATTGCAAGAAGGACACCGAGTCGCGAACGCGTCCACTCGGCGCAGGCGTTGTGCACACAGGAGCCTGCAGATGTGGGTAAGAACAAGTGGATACTGGCCAAAGAGATCGTCATCCTTGATGCCTTGATCGACAAACAGCCTGTCGCGGATGTCGAGATTCAAGCGATCCAAGTGGGCCCTGCGATCTTGCTCGCCAATCCGGCCGAGTTGTTCTGCGAACTTGGCCTGACGATCAAGCAACAAAGTGGATTTCCCGTCACGTTTCCCGTTACATTGGCAAACGGTTATGTCGGTTATATTCCGACCGAAACAGCGTTTGGGCCACGAGGCGGCGGATACGAAACGCGTCTAACCGCATCAAGCAATTTGCGAATCACGGCGGGAACCGAGATCGTTGCCGCATCGGTCCAGCTAGCCGGTCAATTAACACCGGACCGATTGCCCACGCGTCCATCTGCGCCACCGTACGGCAAGAATGCTTGGGAGTTAGGTGCGGCAGTGCCGGAATTGGATTAGGCTTACCGTCACCGGTGCCGCCATGGGGATCGGCATTGCGAAGGCCTAATCATTCTTCGACAGTTTGTCTTCAGCAGCGGGAACGGCATTGACGAAACATTGGGCTCTGATTGGCGGAATCGTCCTGGCCGTTCTTTTCGGCTTGGCAATGCATTTGTTTGGCCAAACCCCCGCCGCCGCATGGACGACGTCCGTTGTCGTCCTGTGCGCCACATGGTGGGTGTTCGAACCGGTTCCTATCCCCGTCACCTCGCTTGTCCCACTGGCGATCTTTCCACTAATCGGCGTCCTCGACGCGACCGACGTCGCCGAATCGTACGGCAGCCCACTGGTCCTGCTGATGCTCGGCGGGTTCATGCTGTCGGTCGCGATGGAACGCAGCAATACGCATCGTCGAATCGCGCTATCGATGGTGAAATTGTTTGGCGGCGGCGGCGGTCGAACACTGGTATTTGGTTTCATGGCGGCGTCAGCCTTTCTAAGCATGTGGATATCGAATGCCGCGACGACGCTGATGTTATTGCCGATCGCCATTGCGGTGGTCGACAAATCGCAGGATACCGCTTTGCAGGTCAGCTTGTTACTCGGCGTAGCCTATGCCGCCAGTATCGGTGGCATTGGAACCCCGATCGGAACGCCGCCGAATTTGGTATTCATGGCGCAAATGCAACGCGATACCGGATCCGCGCCAACGTTCCTGCAGTGGATGCGGTGGTCATTGCCGATCGCGATTGTGTTCATTCCCATCGCTGGATTTTGGTTAACCCGCCACGTCAAGAACGTCGAACAAATCAAGCTGCCTTCCGTTGGCCCGTGGCGGAGCGAGGAAATTCGGACGCTTGCCGTCTTTACCGTAACGGCGATTCTGTGGATGACGCGCAGTGAACCATTGGGCGGATGGAGTGCTTGGCTTGGGTTAGAGAATGCGAACGACGCCAGCGTCGCGTTGATCGCGGTTATCGCCATGTTCGTCATTCCCAGCGGAAACGAGGACGAATCAAAACTGCTCGATTGGAAAACGGCCTCGTCGATACCTTGGGGCATTTTAATTCTGTACGGCGGCGGCATTGCGATCGCAAAAGCGTTTGGTGAGTCAGGACTAAGCGAGACAATCGGGGCGAGTTTGTCGTCGCTTGCCACTGTACCAATCCTGATCATGGTCGCTGTCATTTGCCTTTCGGTGACTTTCCTGACCGAAGTGACCAGCAACACGGCGACCGCTACCTTGCTGATGCCGATCCTGGCGGCGGCTGCGATGAAAGCGGATATCGATCCGAAACTGATCATGGTCCCCGCGACGATCAGTTGCAGCTTTGCCTTCATGTTGCCGGTTGCAACGCCGCCCAATGCAATCGTGTTCGGTAGCGAACGTCTGACCATCCGGACCATGGCACGCGAAGGATTCTTGCTGAATCTTATCGGCGTGGTCGTTGTCACGGTGATCTGTCTGCTGACGTTCGGTCGGTAAAATCATCGATGAGAAAAATCCGCGGCTTCCGCGTGCGCCGACGCTAGGGCCGCAAGCGCGGAAACGCTGATTTACACGAAAGCCCGACCTCACATGGGCAGTGGTTCGCCGTCGTCGATCAACCATCGATCTTGCGCATCGACAAAATGCATCAATCCACGCAGCGCAAATAGCCGGCTGCTCCGCATCCGGATTTCAACCCGAATGATTTTGCCTAAGAGGTCTTGCAGCTTGCCGTTTTTCCAACTCAACAAGAATCGAATTTGGTCGTCATGCTTCAGCACCGCGAAATCCTCGAACGTGAATCCTTCGATTGGCCGGCTTTCGATATCAGTCAATTGCACCAGCACTTCGCCCGTTGGTGCCGACGCGTTCATCTCGATTGCTTCGGAAAGTAACACCAGCGGCCTTGAAATGAACCGTCCCCAATCGCCGGACGATTCAACCCGCATCAGACCGTCCCTTCGCAACGTGTGCAGCAGAATCGACGCATTATCCGTCATCCCCAACTTGCGTGCTTCAGAACCGCGCCCATGTGGCAGACGCGTTGCGGCCGAATAAAATCGTAATTCGTCGTCCGTTTCAACCATCGACGACGTTTGAATCGCGCCACCGCCGTGTTCGTCGGGTGCGTTGCGCCCAATGAACGTGCTTCGAACACCTCGGGAAAACCGCATCCCATCATCACTGAATGCTAATTGGCAATCGACGGCACCCACAAAGCGATTGAACCCGCGATTGGGTTCCGTCGATTGCGGATGAAAAACCCAAGGCAATCCGACGTAGCCATCCCCGTAAGGAAACACCGGCATACCGTAGAACTCGATCAGTTCCCGATCCATCGCGTCGGGCTGCATCACGAGTGCTGGCCCCGACCAATCACGAAAGTCTTGCGTGGATTGAATGCACTGGCGACGGTCACCCCAGCCGGGGCGAACCGTCATCACATGCCGATTTGTATGCCGATTATAGAAGCCAAAAATCGGCGGCTCAGGGTGCCAGTCCTGAGCGGACCAGCGCAGGTCACGTCGCTCGTTCCAGTTCAATCCGTCTTTGGATACAAGTGTAAAGTCATCCACAAGGTACTTTGTGGTTCCTCTGCGGTGGGCAATGTCGTGCCATCGATGATCGGCATCACCGCGAGCGATACGTGTCACATCGTCGCCGCGTTGATGCACAAATAGTTTGTACTGGAAACCATCAGTCACAGTCGGATCGACATACACGCTGCCGCCGCTGCCGCCCGGCAGGGTAAAGACATGATTTACCGCGATTTTCTTGCCGGCCGGGACAATGTGATCCGCCCGGACTGGCGTCCAGTGCAAACCATCATCACTGTCGGCGACCATGATGCGCAGCGGTTTCCATGCAGCCGAGTACCACATCCGCCACCGCCCGGCGTTCGGGTCGTGCTGCACGGTTGGCCATGCGGCGAGCGGACCGATATTTGGCTCGGCAAAAGTTGCATCTGGGCGCCACCGCGGCGCGCCTTGCTTCAGCGTCAGACTATCGAACTGATCAAATCGCCAAAGGTCATGAAAGTGCCATACGCGAACCGTGTCGCTGGACAATCCGCTCGGTGGCGTCGAATCCTTGCCCGCAACTTGCGTGGCCGCGGCCGCACGAATGCTTGCCGCTCGTTCGAAAACGACGAGACTTGAGATGCCGGCGAGTCCGGCACGGTTCAAAAAAACGCGGCGTCGCATCGTATTGCCCGTGGAACCAGAACGAATGATTGGGGTTTGCTAATGCGTTGAGTCTAGACGATCCACGACGTCCCATCATCAAAAAGAGTCCGAATCAGCAGGGGTTCGAAATTTTGCTGAACGCATGCGGATTCATGCTGCATCCCAACGATCTAGTCTTTCACCTCCGTTGCAAGAATCGGCTTGGGCGAGTGTCGCCACGTGCCACTGCTGCTGAATTGTTGCCAGCCCCAAGTCAGCCAACGCAACAGGGCCGTAGCCAACCAAAGAGCCCAGAAAAGCATCAACATACGATAAAACCACACTGAAATCGAAAGCACAAATGTGCTTGGTAGTTCGGTTCCGCTGCGTGGCTGAAACCATCGCAAGTCAGTCCCACGTGAGCCGTTACCCACAATGAACATCTCGGGATTGCCCAATAATCCCTCGCCGACGACCACGACCAAGATCGCCAGGGCAGCAAACGTGACGAGCACGATGAATAACTGCAGCGAATTAAACGCCCATGGACGAAGTTCACTTTGATTTTTACCTCGCCAGGAAAGCAAAAATAGCCATCCGACCACCACCGCGGCCGCGACTAAGTGGATTTGGGTCAGACCTATCACGAGTAATACCCACTCGAAACGTCCGATCGGGGACGCGGGTATGCTGCCCAAGGCGAGCGCCGCAAGGATCGCGACGATTAGAATCGACCAGAAACGGACGGCCGGTCCTCGCAACGGCCCATCGGTCCAGAGGATCCAACGGTTGTCGGGAAAACTCATTTCCGATGTCACGTTCGAAGCTTCGACCGGCAACACCACTCGACTAGCACGAACAACCGGATCAATTTCCTCGGACGTCCGCCACTCTAACGCAATCCGCTGTTTCCCGGTTCGCGTCGGAATGATCAGGTCCGCATCATATCGCTGAACCGGAATCGGCTCGTCATTCATCGTCAAAAGAAAGACGTCGGCCTCGGGGTCCAGCTGCACCACAAAATCGCTAGCCAAACTGCACTCCAGGTCCAACAACAGCTTATTCGTACGACGACGGCTGCCAACCGATGTCTGGTGATTTACATTTTGTACGGTCATCACGTCGCCGGTCACAGCGACGGGACGACTGAAGTTCAATTCCACCGTTTCGCCGGGCCAAGGATGCCAAACAGGGATCAAGTCCTTTTGCTGTGATTCAAAAATGGGTGGCAATCCGTTGATCGCAACATTCCAGACGGGCGAGGTGATCAGGTGCCAGCGTTCGACCCACTGATCCGTTTGCGCGGCTGATAGCTCGACGTTTTTGCCTAGCGGCAGCTCGCTGTCCCAAACCGATGTGGTCTGTGTGGCACCTAATCGCACGGCTATCGATCCATTCTCGACCTCGCGTCCAGACGACAGCACACTTTCATCTGGCAACAAAGGGATGTTGACGGAAATTGCTTTCCCCGGGGATGAGAGCCGCGTGACGTGTGTACGAACTTTTGCCGTCAGCCCCATTTCGATGTAGCGGTCGATTGACACAATGGCGTTGAAGTCGCTGCGGTCATAGGCTGCCTGTTCATCGGTAATGGCGCGTTCCTTGGCAAAGAACACTTGCGAATCGGGAACGCCGTCGCGGCCAACACCGGTGACTTTCCAACCGGGTGCATCGATCGAGACATAATGGGGACTCAGGTCGAATGTCCATTCCCATTCCGCTTGACTCGGTAACAAGCCTTTAACGCTGACCTCATGAATGCCCTTGGGGACCAACACCCATAGATATCCGTCGCGTCGACTGACCAAAACTTCCTCGTCGGAATCCACCGTCACCGACACAGGCGACCAATCCGTCAGGCGGCCCGGCAAGGGCACGGCAACATCGATCGCCGCGTGAACTTGCGCCGTCATTTGCAGTTTGTTCTCGTCGATAGACAACTGAACCGACGGAATTTCGGCCGCATTGGGATACACATCGGGAGCAGCAAGCAATCGCGTGCGCAGCGCCTGTAGCATCTGCGGATCGGGCAGCTGAGCATGCGCGTCGACACCGACAAAACAGGTCGCGATCAAAACCGCCCCCGCTGCGGCGGGCTTGAGACTGAAACGCCATCGCTTGGGTCGTTTCTCACCGGCCTTTCCTTGGCTCGATCGCATTAAGATCGCAGCCAACAACATCAACAACCCAAGACGAATGGTTGAGAGAATCCGATGCTGCGAAAGTGAAATCAATATCGGCTGAATGGTTTGCTGTGAAGCGACGGGGCCGTTCCAGGAACACCGGACGTCGTTCCAATGCCAAAGTGGTTGCGCCGGTCCGGTTTGGATTCGTGATTTCGGATCATGAAAGAGATTTGACGTGTCAAAGCGAGACTTGCCGCGTTGCTGCGACGGCTTCACAAGACCTGTTTGGTCGATTCGGTCGTAAGATGCAACGACCGACTCCGCGACGTGAACGTTGCCAGGCAATTCCAGCATGCTGCGCGTGCCGTACGACATTCCTGTCGATTCCAGTTGCGGATAAATCACGCTTTGCGCTTGCATCGCGATAAAGGGGACCAAGCACAGCAGGAGAATTCCGATCGCGACGTACTTCCATACCAACACCCACCGTTTCGCGGCACCGTCGCCGACAACGCGCAGCAACGCGATCGGCATCAAGAGAAACAACCACGTGAAACGAGGTGACCCCGGTTCATGATACGCCAATCCAAACGCGACTAACGCGACCACGCCAGCGGATGGTCCAAACAGGCGGAGCACTGCGAGGGAAAAAATCAGCAACAAAAACAAGTCCAACAGCGACCATGCCGTTAACCAGTCGCCGCGGACTTGGTCCGCACCAAAGACGGCGAATGCGCGCCATCCCGGCGGCAATGTCATCGTCACTTGCAGCGTCTCGGCGTCGGCCTGCCATCCGGTCGCCGCGAGTTCGGACGTACGCTGCACCCGCCCGATCGCCTCCATTGAAAGGTCGCGTTCTCGGATTTCCACGCCGCGATTGCCGGTAATCGGATTGGCAGTGATCAGCTGGCCTTCGCCGTCAACTCTAACCGCACCCAGTTCATGGCCGTCGGAAACATCCAGCCGCCATATTTGCTGCATCGATCCTTTGATAACGTCTTGATACGTCATCTCTCGTCCATCTTCGTCCAACCAGAATCGGCGATCAATGGTCAAGCCTTCGTGACTTTGATCGCCCATCCCTCTCATTTTTTCGACCAGCCGAAATGTCTGATCGGTTTGCCACCGATAAACCGGTAACGTGCGCCACTTGGTCGGGAAAGTCGTCTGCGTAACATCGACAACCGAGAGACCGTCGATCTGCGATACCCGGAACGACGGATCGGTTTGCAATCCAACCAATTCGAAATTGGCGATCGGTTCGGCTTCATCGGCATACTGAAACGCGTCCACGTCAGTCGTCCGAAATGCATGCACGAGAATCTTCCACTTGCCGGCACGCACTTGCGCCTTCATCTGCCCGCGTTCATCGACCGCAACAGGAATTTCACTTTCGACCGTCGACAATTGCCATCCCTTGGGCAAAATCCATCCGAGCGACTCCTCGCGACTTTTTCCCGAGACGGTCAGCTCGATTTCCGTTCGCAACCAAAGCGGAATACCGTCTTCGATCACGCGATAAACCTGGACGTTCAGCAGGTCCTTGTCTTGAGTTTCCTTTCGTGTTCGTTTCAACCAGAGATTTCCGTCGGCATCCCAGGTCGCGTCGGACCGATCGACGCCGTCGACGTTCAAGTCAATCATGCCGACTTGCGGCGGAATGGCGATGCGCTGTGGCATGTCCGCCCAGCGAAACTCACCTGAAAGCACATGCGATCCGGCGTCCAACTTGACTGAAGGTTTGCCATCGTGCAGGACCACGACCATCGGCTGGTCGCCTGACTTGACATTCATTGGCCAGACTTTTTTCGTGCCTGACAGGGGAACCCACGACTCCTCAAACACTCGTACGTCCATTTTCCACTGCCCCGACTGTGCGTCAGCGGACAATTCGAGACGTGACGGCCAAAAACACATCGGCTCGGCGGCGCTGCTATACAGCGTCGGACAGTCACGATGCTCGACGTCCCAAACGGCCCATTCTTTCCACGGCTGAAGCGGTTCGGGGATTTCATCACCGCGGCTAGGCATGGTCATCGCACAGCCGCTGAGGACCAATGTCGCGAAACCTATCAATCGCCAAGCAAAACCGGGTACCGCCGAGTGAACCATCTCAATCACCATTGCCCCGAAAACAAACGAACAAGCGAAGAAATCAACGAACGGATAGACCCCGTGTGATTAAGACCCCGCGTGATGCCGAACCTTTCGCCTACTTGGGCACCAGAGCCCGATCTCGGCCCGATGTGATGCGCAAAAACGGCATCGAGGCAAAGTTTGTGCCGAAAACATGGCTCAACTTGCGCAAAGTTCGCGTTCGATGGCGATCCGGTCAGCAGAAAACGATCAAGCGTGAACGAGATTCCGGTATACACACACGATGGCGAGGGAACGCTGAACCGCTAAGTCAGATTGCTAATTCAGACTGAATGGCGGGGGAAATTTATCATCCGGAACGGCCGGGTCTTCCAACGCCGTTTCTTGAATCGAAACTGAATGCAGCTGAACGCTTCCGCTTTGCAGAAGCGTGACGAGTTGGCTCGCGCGGGCATCGACATCGGGCTCGGCCAACAGTTGCAACTTTTCTTCGGGCTCGAACGGTAATGTGTATGCGATGATGTCCGTGATCGGACCGAGCCCCATTTGCCCTGCCATCAGCTCATGCAGATTTTTCTGCACGTTCGCGGATGCCGGAATGATCGATCCGAATGCCTCCAGTAATTCGTGTTTCAAGTCGCGTCGTTTGTCGGCACCGCTGGGCGGATAGATATCCGAGTAGGGTTCCACTTCAGCGATACGAAACGGCCGTCCCGCATCAACTTCACGAATGATCCTCGCCCGTTTGGCACCGACCAACAGAATGTTGTGCCGGTCGTCTTCCAATTCGGCGTGCGAAACGATGCGGCCGATGCAAATGGTCGATGCGACCGGCGGTTGATTGTTGACCGTATCGGTAATTCCTCCGGTCAACGTGGTCACAGCGATCAACTCGTCCGTTTCCAAAGCTTCCGCGAGCATCTCGCAGTAACGAGGCTCGAACACATGCAGGGGCTGCATCGCATGCGGAAAAAGAACCAACCCCGGCAACGGAAACAGTCGAACCCGACCGTCAAAGTCATCGGGAAGCTGCGTCACACTTTCGAGGTCGTCCATAGACTTGTCGATCGATTAGGAAGAAAAGCTATCCTCGCGTCACCGCGAATGGTCGGCTGCAACTATCGAAACAGACGATCAATCGTCACTTGAAAACATCATCATGATTCGCAGCACATACCAAAAAAGTAACACAACCGATGCGAACAAGGCTAGCGAAGCGGCAACATGTTGGCGTGTGTCGTAATGGTGCAAAACGTTCGACGTGTCATACAAAATGTACGCCGACGCAAGCGCGACCATCGCTGCACTGAACCAAATCCCCAGCGAAAACCCCATGAGAACTCCTGCGGCGATCGCTCCCATCGCGACGATTCCGCCCAACGCCAGATATTTTCCCCAGCCCGACAGGTCAGTTCCGGTGACAAAAACGAACGCGGTAAGTCCCGCAAAAACGAGCGTCGTGATCATGGCGGCCATGATGGGTAATTGCGGTTCACCCATCACACTGATGCAGATATACAGCATCGGCAACAGAATGACGGCCTCGGCAACGATATAAAGCCCAAGCCCGGCATATTGAATTCCCGATGACCGGCCGCTGTTAGCCCAGGAACGCGCCATCCAGCTGACGGCCATAAACGCCCCCAGAACGATCAGCCATCCGTAACCGCTGGTCATGGTGGCAACCAAATTTTGCATCGTGGCTGCCGGCACGACGCTAAATAGCACCGCTTCTAACGCGATTAGCGCCAGCACCGCGCCCGTCAAATGCATATACGTGCGGCGAATAAAGCCAGCTCGTTCTGATTCTTCGGCAAATGCCGCTGGTACCGCGTTTTGGTTGACGGAATACGGGTTCACTTGGCTCACGGGATTGCCCACCTTTCGTGTGACGAAAACGCGTCTGACTCTTCAAGCGACTCGACAAAGTCGCCGCAATGCAACACACCAACAATATACCCCTGAAATATCTGACGTGGGATGGGAATAGTTGTTGGCCAAATGATTGACAATCTGGGTGCGACTATCCGACAATTATATCACTCGCTTACGGCGGGTTTTGGATACGCAGCCGACCACTGGATTGACGGACAGAAAATGCTTCTTTCGGGTTTGGAGATTCAGCGGCGTCAAAAAGACGAGCTCTTGATCGAACCGTTTGATCCCGAGCGGCTTAACCCCAACGGATACAATTTATCGTTGCACGATGAATTGTTGGTGTACGAAGAGGTTGTGTTGGATGCGGCTGCGCCAAATCGATACCGTCGCATCGAAATTCCGCCAGAAGGCATCACGCTGCAGCCGAATATGCTGTATCTGGGGCGAACGGTCGAACACACCGAGTCGCATAATGTTGTGCCAATGATTCAAGGCCGCAGCTCGCTGGCACGTCTGGGATTGTTTATCAATCCGGGCGGCAGCCTAGGTGATGCCGGATATTGCGGCACATGGACGCTGGAAATGTATTGCGTCCAGCCTGTTCGCATCTACGCGGGCATGGAAGTCTGTCAGATATTCTTTTTGCAGACCACCGGTGAATGTGCGAAGTACACCAGTGATAAATATCAAAACAGCAGCGATATCTGCCCAAGTTTGATGTACCGCGAATTGGGCGGTGACGATCGCGATACTCAGTTGGAATTGAATTTCGACGAATTGGTTCGCGGGGCGAAATAGCACGGCCCACATCAGGCAGTCCGACCTGATGCGGTCCCGTTGTGCCAAATGGGGCTAGTTCGACGCCGTGTCCGATAACGCATCGATGACGCGCTGCATGTCTGCGGGGATCGGCGCCTCGAAAGTCATGTCTTTTCCGGATTGCGGATTCTTGAAAGTCAACCGCTTCGCGTGCAGCGCTTGTCGCGACAGAATGACATTATGGTCCGGCCCATCGGGTCCATCGCCCGACCGCTCGCCGCCCATCTTGGTCATCAGCATCGTCCGCGTGATTTCTGCGTGACCGGCGTACAAGCGATCGCACAAAATCGGACAACCGATGTGCGCCAGGTGAACACGAATTTGGTGCGTGCGCCCTGTCTTGGGTTTCACATTGACCAAGTTGACGCGACCAAACCGTGCCGCGACTTCGTAGAACGTAGACGCTTCACGACTGGTGGGGTGATCGGCGCGGATCGCTTGTTTGTCGCGCTGGTAGGGATGCTTTCCGATCGGGGCATCAATCACGTCACGGTCTCGGTCCATACGGCCGGCGGTGATCGCAAAGTATTCCTTGGTGACTTCGCGGTCATGCCACTGTGCGGCCAAGTGCATGTGCACGGCATTGGTTTTCGCGACGACAATCACACCGCTTGTATCGCGATCGAGTCGATGAACAATCCCCGGTCGCGTGGGGCCGCCAACGTCCGACAGTGACTGAAACCGATAAGCCAGTGCGCTGGTCAGCGTTCCGCTCCAGTTTCCACGAGCCGGATGCACAACCATCCCTGCCGGCTTGTTGACGACGACGAATCCGTCATCTTCGAACAAAATATCCAGTGGAATGTTTTCCGGAACCGTATCATCCGACGTCGGCTCGGGCAAACAAAACCGAATTTGTTGTCCGGGACGCAGTTTCAAACTGGGGCGGACGACGCGACCATTCACCGTCGCACCGTCATTCTGAACCGCCTCGCGAATTTGAGTGCGGCTGTATCCGTCGCAGGCGGAGGTCAGGAAGAGATCAATGCGCTGTCCCTCGGCCGATTCCGGGACAACGAACTCGCGATAGACATCGTCGTCGTTGACTTCGTTGTTGGATTCGACCGGGCCATCGTCCTCTGAGTCGCTCACTCGTCGTCCGACTTCGAATCCGATGAATCGTTTGACGTGCTCTCGGTGTCGTCCGACGCGGCTGATTCGCGGTCGCCTTCGTCTTTTCCATCGCCACCTTGGTCGGTTGACTCGGCGGGATCCGCATCGTCATCAGCAGCGGCTTCGGCATTCGCACCATCGGCCGGCATTTCCAAGCCGCCGTCGGCTAACGGTGCAGACTCGTCCTCGCTGGTCAAACCTTCATCCAAATCGGGCAATTCAACATCAGGCGTGTCCGAGAGCGACGATCCGGTTGGCAACGAAGGCGGCAACGTTGGATCGGCCGGGGCAAAATCCTGCTCGGCGAACCATTCGACAAAGTCTTGTGTTTCGGGCGATTCCAGCGATTCGATGCGGCGTCGAGCCAACGCAACCATTGATTCGGACTCATCCGCATCAACGGTTAGCTTGTATTCGCTGATTGCTGTTTCGACTTCGCCAAGTGCTTCGGAGGCTCGTGCCAGCCCAAAGTGAGCACGCGAGCGGATGATTCGATCATCGCTGCTTGCCAAGGCCGAGTTGTATGCCGCCCGGGCTTCGCGAATCGAATCTTCCGCTGCGGTGCGATCGACAAACAACGACTGCATCGCTTGGGTCAACAGCGAATTGCCTTCGTAAAGTTTTGCCCACGCAGCCGCCGAAGTCGTGGGATACGTTGCCGCGATCTGTGACAGGTCGCTGGGGTCTTCGGACATCGAAGCATCGATCAGCGCGAGCGTCGCGTCGCTGCGATCCCCCGAAGACTTGCTTTGATACAGTGCCAACGCGATCACGCCCAAAACGACGGCGCCAACAACGACCGCGATCAGCTTTGAATAGGGCTCGATGGCTTTGTTGACGCGAGCCAAATGAGCAGCCAACTCGTTTTCTTGCAGTTCGTGACGCCGGTCGCTGTTCATAAAATGTTCGATTTGCTTGCCGAAGTGGGTAAGAGGTAGCCCGGAAGTATAGAAATTGACGGAACTTAGCGTCAATAGACTCAACTCAACCTTTGTGAACTCGTCGGCAAGTACTTGGGCTCAACCTCACGTATCTGTCCCAGTCCCCCGCAATTCACTGCGAATTCCGACCCGATTTGCAAGATATCGAATGAAGATCGTTTCCGAACCCGGTTATCGCTCGATCGAGAGCCGACTGCAGCGGCATCCCACGAGACGGCCGCTAGGGAGCAACCGCGTGTTGTTTTAGCTCCTCGAGCGATGCGAATTCTAGCGCCGACATATGAGTCGCTTCCAGCACAACCGCCGGAGCCATTCCCGCGTCAAACGCTTCTTTCCAGCGTGCCGCGCACAGACACCAACGATCGCCTGGCTGCAGCCCCGGAAATTCGAACATGGGATTCGGCGTCGATAGGTCGTTTCCTCGCGATCGGCTGAATTCCAAAAACTCGGCGGTCACCTGCGTACAAACGACGTGCAGCCCCGCATCGGAAGCCCCCGTATTGCAGCATCCATCGCGGTAAAATCCGGTCATCGGCTCGGTGCTGCAAACAGCCAACTCACCGCCGAGGACGTTTTTGCCGAGAACGCGTTTTCCAGCCATGTTTTTTCGCGGGTCGAGGAGGACAAGGGAAAAGTCAAAGAGCGTGTCGGTCACGTCATCCGACCTCAGGTGATTCTAGAGTGTAAAGCAATCGATGAGGGTTGCTGAACCTACCGGAATCGAAATGGTTCGGCGGGCGGGCACGCCCGATGCATGTTGATTTGACGCTCGATGCACCGTGATACGCCTCGAGGGCGCTCATTGCCGGCGGATCGAATCAGCGGCGGGACCGAATCGGCCGCGAATACAAAAACACGTCGATTCGTTATGATGAACGTCAGTATCTCTTGTTTCACCACGGACAGCCACCTCCTGCTAACCGATCGAACATGGACGCGATTTTTCGAGATTTGACGGATCCACAGCGTGAAGCCGTTCAACATGTGGACGGTCCCCTTTTGATCTTGGCGGGCCCAGGCAGCGGAAAGACTCGAGTCGTCACACACCGCATCGCCAATATGTTGGCACGGGACATCCCGTCCTGGCAGATTGCGGCATTGACGTTCACGAACAAAGCCGCCGATGAAATGCGACAGCGCGTCGAAAAGCTCGCGCCCGGACATGGCGTCTGGATGGGAACGTTCCATCGGTTCTGCGCACAGTTGCTGCGACGTTACGCGACGATGGTCGGACTGAAGGAAAACTATTCGATCTATGATTCCTCCGACGCCAAGCAAGCAATGAAACGGGCGATCGTCGCCGCCGGCGTTTCGACCAGTCACATTTCACCCGATCAAATCGCCAACGCAATCAGCCGCGCCAAGAATCGCTTGGTAACGCCTGACATGTTCGAGGGTCAGTCGCTGCGTTCAGGCGACCAGATCTCCGCTCGCGTGTACCCGGTCTATCAACAACAGTTGTTAACGGCCAACGCGGTGGACTTTGACGACTTGCTGCTGCACGTCGCGGTCTTGTTACGCGAGAATTCCGAGATGCGTCGCGAACTTGACCGTAAATTCAAGTACATCATGGTCGACGAGTACCAGGACACGAACCTTGCGCAATATGCGATTGTGCGGGCCTTGTCGATCGAGCACCCCAACTTGGCCGTCACGGGCGATCCGGACCAATCCATTTACGGCTGGCGAGGCGCCGACATCAACAACATCCTGGACTTCGAAAAGGACTATCCCGACGTCCAGACGGTTCGATTGGAACAAAACTATCGCAGCACACCGAATATCTTGCGCGTCGCCGACCAATTGATCCGGCACAATCGACGCCGAAAGCAAAAACAACTGTTTACCGACAACGAAGAGGGCAACCCGGTCACGCTGCGTTTGTTCGAAGACGGATATCAGGAAGCCGATGGGATCGTTGATGAGATTGTCGCGTCGATCGCGAGCGAAGGAATGCGGCCGAGCGATTTTGCCATCTTCTGCCGAATCAACGCGCTGACCCGCTCCTTGGAACATTCCATGCGGCGACGCGGGCTGCCCTATCAAATCGTCAACGGGCTGGAATTCTATCAGCGCAAAGAGATCAAGGACCTGCTGGCTTATCTGCACTTGATCAACAACCCGAGTCACGACGTGGCTTTGATGCGTGTCATCAACACTCCCACGCGGGGAATTGGGGCAAAAACGATTCAGCGCGTTCGCGAACACGCCGATGCGAACCATATGCCGATGCTGGACGCGGTCCGCCAAGCAGATCAAATCGAGGGATTGCAAAAACGTGCCGTCACCATGCTGCGGAAATTCATCGCCATCTATGATCGGTTGGCGATCAAGGCGACCGCTCCGCTGGAGGACTTGCTTCGATACCTCGTCGAAGAGATTGATTACGAGTCGTTTCTAGAAAAAACGTCCGACGACCAACAAGATAATGACCGAATGGCCAATGTGGATGAACTGATCACGGCCGCGGTCGAGTTCGACCGACAGCATCCCGACGATGGATCCCTTGAGGCGTTTCTGGAACAAGTCGCGTTGGTGTCCGATACCGACGCATTCGAAGAGGACAGCGACCGTGTCACGATGATGACCCTGCACGCGGCCAAAGGACTTGAATTCCCGTTCGTCTACATCATTGCGGTGGAAGACGACTTGTTGCCGCACGCGCGATCGAAGGGGTCCGAAAATGAGTTCGAGGAAGAACGAAGGTTGCTGTTTGTCGGCATCACTCGCGCCATGCAACGGCTGCAACTGAGTTGTTGCAAGCGGCGGGCGGTCCGAGGCGACGTGCGTCCGGTAATCCCAAGCCCATTCTTGAACGAATTGCCATTAGAGGAACTCAAACGCATCGAGTCGACCGTAGAGCGTGAATGGTTCGACGACGATGCATTTGACGAGCCGGATTCCTGGGACCTGCCCGACGTGACACAAGTCAACGAGGCGACCGAAGACAACGCGGAATTCGCGATCGGGCCGAAGGTCGAAATTGATGACGACGAAATCTCGCAGTTGCCCGACGAAGAACGCGCCGCGCCCCAGCCGAAAAAGAAGTCCGTGTTGACGGCCGAACTGAGAACGGCGTCCGAAATGCTAAACCAGGGCGTGGTTTCGCTGAATGTGTACCAGGAGGGTACGTTGGTCAAACATGTCGAGTATGGCGAGGGAACAATTCTGTCGGTCACCGGTCGTGGCCCAAAGCGTACCGCGAAAGTCCAGTTCGCCGACGGAGAATACAATTTTCGGCTCGCTTTTGCCAAGCTGGAAGTGCTGAACACCTGACACGCGCCGGCCGATGCGCGTAAATTATTCGCCAGAGACGTGTCGGTCGGCTGTTGCTGCCACCCCGCGATTCATTCAAGTGCCCAGCGATGGGCCGATAACGCCCGCGGCAATCGTCAGCGAAGAATACTGCCGGTAATGCCGCCAACCCATTCCAGCATATCATCCGCGGCCGAGAATGCTTGAGCCGCCTTACCTACACAAACCACGATTGTTCTGCGAACGGAAAAAACATGGCGACCGAAACGTTTGGTGAAACCGATGCAAAAGTCGGCGTGATCATGGGCAGCCGCAACGATTGGGAAACCATGAAAGCGGCCGCCGATATCCTGGACGAGCTGGAAATTTCAAACGAACGCTTGGTCGTGTCCGCCCATCGTACGCCACAGCGTATGTTTCAATACGCCTCGGGCGCCGCCGCACGCGGCATTCAAGTGATCATCGCGGGTGCTGGTGGTGCGGCACACCTGCCAGGAATGGTTGCATCGGAAACCACGTTGCCCGTGATCGGCGTTCCCATCCAAAGCCGTGCACTGCAAGGACTCGACTCACTGCTGTCGATCGTCCAAATGCCAGGCGGGATACCTGTCGCCACGATGGCAATCGGCAAAGCCGGTGCAAAAAATGCGGGTCTGATGGCAGCTCGAATCTTGGCGCTCGCAGACCCCGCACTCACGTCGCGGCTTGAATCATTTATCCAGTCCCAATCCGACGCGGTCTTACAGTCCGCCGACCTTTCCGCGGTCGACAACTAACGAACGTAACGCCAATCGGCTTCGATTTTCGATCCAACGAGCAGGTTCCGATAGGCAAGCTGTGCCGAGCAAACGATGAGCAAAACAACAGAAATCGACATGCGAAGTAATGCCAGTTGTACCGCAACGACCGAGACGACGATGAACAAGACGATTCTGCCGGGCGCGACGATTGGCATGGTCGGCGGCGGACAACTTGGACGAATGTTCGCGATCGCAGCAGCACAGATGGGATATCGCGTAGTGATCTTTTGTCATGACGCCCAGTCACCGGCCGCACAAGTTACCGGTTCCGCGGTGGTTGCCGAAATGGATGATCACGAGGCAGTGGATCGGTTCGCGAAGCAATGCGACGTGATTACCCTCGAGTTCGAAAATATCTCTGCCGACACGATCGCAAGGTGCAGTCGCTTCGCGCCCACATATCCAGCCGCATCGGTGCTAGCGACGGCGCAAGATCGAGCCGTCGAAAAATCAACGCTTCGCGACGCGGGTCTGCCGGTCACGCCATTCGTTGAAATCAGCAACTCCGACGAGCTATCGACCGCCGCAGAACAACTAGGTTGGCCGATGATCGTCAAGACTTGTCGCAGTGGCTATGACGGAAAAGGTCAATATCGAGTCTCATCACCTGGCGATGCCGATCAGGTCGCATGGGACACGACCGATCGTTGGGTCGCCGAAAAATTCATTCCATTCCAGTGCGAAATCTCTGTGATCGTGGCACGTACAGCGGATGGCCGGTCAAAGTGTTTCCCCGTTTTCGAAAACGATCACCGCAATCACGTTTTAGATGTTTCCATTTCGCCGCCAAGCATCGATGCGGCACTTGCAGATCAAGCGGCGTCGATCGCCATCAGAGCAGCCGAAACACTTGGCGTTGTCGGCTTGCTATGCGTCGAAATGTTTGTGATCACCGACGAGTCCGATGGTAACACAACGTTGGTGATCAACGAAGTCGCGCCGCGCCCGCATAATTCCGGCCATCTGACAATCGAAGCATGCTTGACCAGCCAATTTGAACAACATGTTCGCGCCATCTGCGGTTTGCCACTCGGTGAAACAGACTTGGTCGCGGGTGCGGCGGCGATGGCCAACTTGCTAGGCGATGTTTGGACACCAAATGAGCCGCCACCCTGGGACAGTGCTTTAGCGATCAAGGGCGTCCGACTCCATCTGTACGGCAAAGCCACCCCCAAGGCGGGACGCAAGATGGGACACCTGACCGCAACCGCAGCCACGGCGAGTGAGGCCAAAGAACGTGTGGTCTCTGCTCGCAACGCGCTACGAAGGTAACGCGATTTCCGCAACGTTGCACTTCACAGACAGCTCATGCCATCGGGCATCGACACTGCCCTTCGCATTTGACCACTACGATGCGGTTTGCGATTGGGGCTGCGTTTTCCAAAAGTACTGAAAGACGTGCTGGGCTAACACGTACAGCACGATCGCGGTAACGATGCCTGATGCGTCGGCCAAGACGTCCATCCAATCGGGGTGACGCCGCGGGACGAATTGCTGGGTGTACTCATCAATGCCGGCGTAACATAGTGCCAAAATGGCGATCCGCCCGAATCGCAACCAGCGGGGCGCTGGTTTGCTGACGTAACAGAGAAAGAACGTGAGCCCGAAAAATGCGCCGAAGTGCAAGACTTTGTCATTAATCTTCGGCGCCGCATCCGGCACATCGGGAATGTGCGTGCCCACGAAAATCAGGATCCAGTAAGACACCAGTACAATGACGCCCAAGCGGGTTCCGAGTATCGTTATCTTGGTAATCGGGCGCATGTTTTGTTCCGCTGCCTAAATTCGCTCTCGTGAAAGTACCCATCGTGAAATCATTCGTCACCCGCCACCGAATTTGGCCGCTTGGCTTCGTTTTTTTCTGCATCGCGTCGGCTGGCTTGGTCGCATTCGATGTACCACCCGCGGCCGCTCAGGATGCCGCCTCAAAGTCCGCCGCCGGCGCTCAACAGGCCGCGCCGGAATCCAAGAATACCGAACCCGATGCGAAGTCAAAATGGACACAACTCTCTGGCAAGTGGGAGCCATGCGAGTTCGGCGGTGATGGACCGATTGAGATCACCGACAAAGTGATCGAAGTTGGTTACGGAGACCCGCTGACGGGAGTTCGCTGGAAAGGTTCGTTTCCTAAGGACAATTACGAAGTCGAGATCGAAGCACGGCGAACCGATGGATTCGACTTTTTCTGTGCCTTGACGTTTCCCGTTGCTGAGACCCACTGCACACTCGTGCTCGGCGGCTGGGGGGGCGGCGTGACCGGGCTAAGTAACATCGACGGATACGATGCAAGCGACAATGAAACCACTCAATTCCGCGCGTATGACGACGACAAGTGGTTTCGCGTTCGCGTCCGAGTCGACACCAAACATATCACTTGCTGGATCGATGACAAAGAAATCATTCAACAAGAACGCGAGGGACACGAGTTCGGCATTCGATTCGAAATGGACCCGTGTGTTCCACTGGGCGTTGCCGCCTATCAATGCGACGCGGAATACAGAAATTTGCGTTGGCGGCCATTGAATCAATCCAGCTCAACAAGCGATGGGGCACCGATCAAGTGAAGGGTGAATTGACAGACCCCGCGGATCGAAACATTGATCTCCAGATCGATCAGCACTGGATGCAGCGGGCGATCGAAATGGCGCAAATGGCCATGAGCCAAGACGAAGTCCCCGTCGGCGCGGTGATCGTTCGCGACAATGAAATCATCGGTGCCGCCGGCAACCAACGGGAGTCATTGCGGGATCCGACTGCCCATGCCGAGATGATTTCCATCACCCAAGCTGCCGCATCGATGGACGACTGGCGATTGGAGGGAACGACCCTGTACGTCACGCTGGAACCTTGCGTGATGTGTGCCGGCGCGATTTTGCAAGCAAGAGTGCCAAGAGTCGTCTTTGGCGCCGCCGACCCCAAGGGGGGCGCCGTTGAGACGTTGTACCAAGTGCTGCGTGATGTTCGGCTGAACCACCAGTGCGACGTTACCGGAGGCGTCTTGGCGGAGCGCTGCGGTAGCATCCTTACCGAATTTTTCGCGGGTAAACGCGCCCTGGGTAAAAAATAGGTCGCCGCAATCGATCGCCCTGGACGCAGAATAGGGGACATGCGCTGGCAGTGAGAATCTGTGCGGATATTGCAGATTCTCACATTTTTGCCGCTCCTATCAACAATCGGGCTAAGCCTTCACGCTCCCTGCGTCCGATACTACCGTCACAACCCGAATTGAAATCAATGGTCGCACGGTTTTTTGATCAGCAGCAGGCAACCTGAAACGCCTGCCAAAGCCATCGATTTCGATTCTGGGCTGTTATCGACCGCAAGTTTTTTGTCGCGATCGAAATAGAACTGACGGTAGGGCGTGGCGCCTGGTCACGGGCCGTTTCAAAATCACATGCAAGACGGTGGAACAAGCGATGTCGGTACGGACGCTGACGGCAAGCCTACTCACAGCACTAGCCATGCTTTGTGGATTCGCAACGGCGAACGCGCAGGAGTATTTTCCGGCGCAAGACCCCTTTGCGTTCGATCCAGATTTTCGCTGGTTCGAGCCTGTGACAAACATGGACTTGGCTGACATGAAAGCCAAGAAACGAGCCAACACGGGTTGGTTCGCGACCTACGATCGTCTGAACCTTTACGGTTCGCGGCCTGAGATCGACCGCGTCAACAATGGCGCTCTTGTTCCGGTTGGCGCCCAGACCAAGCTCGACAGCGGCTGGGGGCATCGCTACGAACTCGGCTACATGCTTCCCGACGCCGATACCGGCTGGTTGTTCAATTGGACTTCCGCTGATGTTTATCAGGGCAGCATCATTCGTACCGAACGCATCAACCGAATCGATGACGACGGCGCGATTGTTGTCCCCGGCGTACCGCTAACACCGGACTTCGTTTACGACCCCTTGCAACAAGATACAAACCCACTGGGTTACAACTATCGATTCCTGGATGTAACCGACTCGGAAAACGTTTTCACGTTTGACAGCTACGAACTGAACAAGACCTGGCGGATGGAACCGTACCACTACGGTGGCATCATGGAGCCGTTCGCAGGCGTTCGATGGTTGCGTGTCGACGATTACACATTCGACCAAACTTACACATCAACGGACCGTGGCGACATCGTCACCACCGGCAGCAATCCGGGAAGCCCGGGCCGCGTGCTGGTTGTTGGTGAAAAGTTGGAAATCGATTCACGTTTGACTGAAAACGAAATGATTGCCGCCCAACTCGGCTTTCACTACACCAAGTTTCGTGATCGCTTTACCTTCAGCAGCGACTTCCGTGTCTTCGCAGGCGGCAGCTATCAGTGCTCGCAATACAATAATCGCAGCATCGCGGTTGAGTACGACAATGACACCGAAGGTGCCGACGTGCTGCACACGTACAACACATCAGAACTGGCCGGGCCAGAGTACACTCGTAACGAAGAATTCGTTCTCGGATTCGATGTGCGTGGCGAGCTTGCCTATCAGTTGACGCGTTCGATCAGCGTCCGTGGCGGTTTCCAGGTCATCGACATTGCTCGCGGACTGTGGCGTGGCGGTGCCGAACGAAACAATATTGTTGGCGACAATGATCAAGACTTGGTCATGGTCGGCGGTACATTTGGATTGACACTGAATCGCTAAAAGACTGCAATCGATTTAGAGTCAACGCAAACAGCCTCGCGACGGTTAAGACCGTCGC
>TARA_R110002049_G_scaffold262589_2_pt1 | contig 32738 bp, 21 predicted proteins | sample TARA_R110002049 | Tara Oceans TARA_R110002049 (sample SAMEA4396941) | marine metagenome | biome: Polar Biome; feature: [SRF] surface water layer (ENVO:00010504); material: water (ENVO:00002006), including particulate matter (ENVO:01000060) such as... | depth 5 m
ATTAGCATCATAACCACCATTTGCGATATAGGTTCCCCGGAAGGCTTGCCGAAGCTTCTTAGTATCAAAATGCGGTCGAGTTTGATGTGGGCTAGGGATAACGCTCTCGAATGCATGCAAATAGGCCAGACGAAAGGAATTTAGTTGCGCTACCAGATAGCCGAAAGTCGCCTCTGGGTCAGAATCAAATACACTGTGGACATTAACTAACGGTGAGATACGAACGCCGACTCTATCGCTACCCCACACATCAGTGACCGCCGCCGTTACTTCCATCAGCAACCGCACGCGATTTTCTACGCTGCCACCGTAGTCATCCTCTCTCTCATTTGGATTGTCTCGAATAAACTGATCAAGCAAATAGCCGTTAGCGGCATGCACCTCAACTCCATCAAATCCCGCCTTCATCGCATTCATGGCACCGTTGCGAAATTGGTTGATCAGCTCGGGAATTTCAGCCGTATCGACAGCGCGAGGTAAAACATAGTCCTGCATGCCCGAGTTTGTCATGATTTTCCCTTTTGCTTGTTTCGAGCTAGGGGAAATAGGCAGTATCCCGTTTGGCAACACCGAGGGATGGGAAATACGCCCTGCATGCCAGAGCTGTAAGAAGACCCGACCGCCACGACAATGAATTGCCTCAGTGATGCGTCGCCAGGCTTCGATCTGTTCCTCATTGTAAATCCCTGGTGTGCGGGGATAACCAGCACCTTGAGGCGAGACTTGCGATGCTTCAGTGATAATCAAACCTGCCGATGCCCTTTGCGCATAATATGTTTCGCTAATGCTGGATGGAACAAAGGTGTCACTTGCGCGGTTACGAGTCATTGGTGCCATGACGATGCGATTGGGTAATTCATACGGACCAAGCTGGACCGGCGTAAACAAGTCCACAGACTTAGCTTCAATGTTAGTAGAATTGGAAAGTTCATTGTTGCTCATACGTCAACTCCTAGAGTACTGCAAATGTATGATTTTCAATCTGGTCCCAATCAAGCTCGATTCCCAAACCAGGTCCTTCCGGCAATATAGCAAGGCCATTTTCTATCTTTAGTGGCTCCTTGAGACCAAAGTCGTAGTGCGAGTCGGGCACTAGTAGCTCAAAAAACTCCGTGTTCTTGATGGCCGCACAACAATGCAAATTAACCAGCTCCAATGGATGATAGATTGATGTATGAATCTCACATTGGACACCAAATGCCTCAGCCAAGTGGGCTGTTTTCATAACTGCTGTAATACCACCACTCCATGACACATCGGCACGAACTATGTCGAATACACGAGTGGATATACATTCTGCGACACTGTAGGGATGTTTATTCAATACTTCGGCACCACAAATTGGTATATCTAAGGTGCGAGCTAATTCTCTCAGATTATGATGAGATTCGTCATAAAGTGGCTCCTCAAACCAATGGTAGTCAAGCTTTTCCAGGTCACGTCCTATTTTCAAAGCTTGTTCAAACGAGTAGGCTGCAACTGGATCACTCATAAGCTTGAAATTCGCTCCTACCGCTTCGCGACAAGCATGATATGCCTTAAGGTCAAATGCAGGATCGCCTGGAGGATGTAATTTGTAAGCGTTCCATCCACGTTCCATTGTCTCTCGCGCTTGCTCTGCGTACTCATCAGCTGTATTTAGCAATAGTGAACTGCCGTAGACCGGCACACGATCTCGGTATGCTCCTAAGTACTTATAGAGCGGCTGATTCGCCGCTTGGGCACATAGTAACCAACAAGTGATATCAAAAGGCCCATAAGAATACATAGGCACATGATTCCACCATCTATCTTCCATGCGGTAGTCATGCCAATGTTTTTCACGGTACATGGGATCGCGCCCCAAGAAGAAGTGTTTGAGCGCGGTCGAAGCAATCTCACCAGCCATACGCGCCCCACGACCGGCAAAACCAAAAGTTGATGCTGACAAGCCATCATCGGTTTTCATTGTTAGGACAAGAAATTCGAGGTTGGATTTGATCCCGTTGCGCATCTCCGAGTCCGCCATGGGAGAATCTGGCAGTCTACACAGCCTAATCTCGATATCACTAATAAGCATTGAGACCCTTCCTTATGACCAAGCCAATCAAGTAATTTCTCCTAGGATATGCTCTTGATAAACAAGCAATTGTCATCGCCTTACAATAGTTAGTATCAATACTATTTGTTTTCATATATAAAACCCTTATAGACTAAAGGTAACTTAAACGTTTGGTTTTCGCTTAATTGCTTTTTCACTGCGAAAATTGTTTTTCTTATATGAAAATTATGGAAGTAAATACAGACAATGTCAAAAATAACTGACCCAAGTACGAATAAACCCGCTCCTAAACCAAAATACCGAACACCTGCACTAGAAAAAGGCTTGGATATTATTGAACTATTGGCAGATCAACCTAAGGGTTTGAGCCAGGGAGAAATTGCACGAATTCTCAATAAATCAGTAAGTGAAATCTTCAGGATGCTGAACTGCCTCCAACAAAGGGGATATGTTGTCTTACAAAAGCCAGGAGACAGATACGAATTGACACTAAAGTTATTTGAATTATCACATCGCCATCCCCCTATGCGACGTTTAATTTCAGAAGCACTTCCGCTAATGACCTCTATCACCCGAAAGTTGGATCAGTCCTGTCATTTGGCTGTCTACCATGATGGCCGAATTCTCGTGGTCGCTCAGGTTGATAGCCCTGGCGGTCTGGGATTCTCTGTCAGGATGGGGGCCCAATTAGACTTGACATTGGCTTCGTCGGGCCTGGTGATTCTCGCCTTTGCTTCGAAGGACGACTATGAACGCATGCTATCTACCCATCTTGATGAATCTACAACATCTATTGACGTCAATAGTCTTACGAAGAGATGTAAGAAAATTCGTAAGCAGGGTTTTGATGAATCAGCTAGTCAACATGTGCGCGGCGTAAGAAATTTGAGCTATCCCGTGTTGGATTTTTCTGGAAATGCTATTGCAGCACTCGCCATTCCTTTTCTTAGCCGCATTGATGACATCAATGCCCCTAATATTGCCGAAGCCCGACAGCTGCTTAGTGTAGCCGCGAAGTCCTTATCAGCATCGATCGGTGCACCTAATGAATAATTGTTCTTAGATATGCCGAAACATTTTTGTAGTCGAGCAATACCGAATATAATCTATTCTGACCGGCCGTATCTGACCAGCAACATCTCTTAGCTGATACATACCAGCCAAGGCGTTATAGAGTTCACTGCCTCACCTAAAGCAGCTTGATAACGCGCAAGAAATCCACTTGCGAAACTAGGTTTCGTTTGCTCAACGAACGAGGCAATCGCACATATGAGAACAACTTCTGAAAAACCTCTTCTTGTTTTAAGGAATTAGATCCACAGCTATATTCGTTAGCGGACCCGTTAGTTCGCCAACTTTTCTTGCGCGAAGACTCGAAGCATTTCCGGATAGAGCGCGGAATAGTACGCCTTGCACAATAGCTGCAAACCGAAAACAGCTAAACGCCAAGTAAAAATGCCAATTCTCGATCTCAGGTATACACACACGCCGACAATAAGCCTCAACGTATTCCTCTTCTGTCGGAATACCAAGAGCTGTACGATCACATTCCCGAAGGCCCTTTATCTCATCAGTATTTGACAATCGCCACTGCATGCATTGATAAGCCAGGTCAGCATAAGGGTGCCCCAAGGTTGACAGCTCCCAGTCGAGAAGTGCAACGATCCGGTTGTCGGTGGGATGAAATATCATATTATCGAGACGAAAATCGCCATGAATTAGACTGATCCTACCGTCATCTGCCGGAACATTGGCTGGTAACCAATCAATCAGGTAGTCCATTTTTTCAATAGTCTTAGTTTCTGTTGACCTATATTGCTGTGTCCATCTGTTTATCTGCCGAGAATAATAGTTCCCTGGCCTACCGTAGTCGGAAAGTTCAGCCTTGTTAATGTCCAATCGATGTAGGTTGGACAAGACCCGATTCATCTCATCGTATATCTGGGTGCGCTCAAGATTGCTCAGATCTGGCAAAGCTGGATCCCAAAAAATTCGCCCATCCTCGTAACTCATGACAAAAAAGGCGGAGCCGATGACACTCTCATCCTCGCAAAGATGGAGTGTTGTCGGGACGGGGACCTCCGTTTCTGCTAAAGCCCGCATCACTCGATATTCCCGTTCTATCGCATGTGCAGATTTCAGTAGTTTTCCGGGGGGTTTACTTCGAAGTACATACTTTCCGCTGGAGGCAGATATGAGGTATGTCGGGTTTGATTGTCCATCAGAAAATTTCTCAAGTGATAATGGTGCCCGGAAACCTGCAATGTGCCGTTCCAAATATGTGCTCAGCCGCTGACTACCTATATTCAAATCCATTTTGTTCATCACATATTAGTCGACTTATTAACGCCCCGCCACAAGATGGCCGCCGTCAACAGGCAACACGGCGCCGTTCATAAATGATCCTGCTTCGCTCGCAAGCAACAGTAGCGGGCCGGTTAACTCTGCAATTCTTCCAAGGCGTCGTGCAGGTATCGTTTTGACATACGCTTTACCCGCTTCTGTCCCAAAGAATTTTGTATTCATTTCCGTTGGAAAATACCCGGGCGCAAGGGCATTAACGCGAATGTCGTACCGGATCAATTCAAGCGCCATCATTCGCGTTAAATGTGCGACACCGGCTTTGGATACGCTATAAGAAGTCTGCTTCAATTGTGTGGTCAACCCTAGTATTGAAGCGATGTTAATAATGCTGCCTCCTGTACCTGACCTCACCAGCCTTCGAGCGCATTCTTGTGCGACGCGCCAAGCTCCCTTCAGATTGGTTTCCATCACGAAGTCCCAACTCTCTTCGTCCAAATCAACAAAGTACTTTGGATCGCCAACACCCGCGTTGTTGACAAGTACGTCTACCGTTCCATACTTGGAATAAGCCTTGTCGTAAGCCGCTTTAACACTATGGGTATCGGTGACGTCCATAGTCACTGCCATAGCATTACCGTCGAGGTTGCTTATATCATTGACCAAGTCCGAAAGTCGATCTTCGCGTCTAGCAGCAACGACAACCGTTGCGCCAGCATCTGCTAATACCTGGGCAAAGTGTCTACCCAGGCCACTTGAGGCACCGGTAACCAAGGCGACCCGGCCCTTGAGGGAAAAAATATTGTCATGCATTACGTCTGCTGTTTCTCTATTCATCCCAGGACCAAAAATCCATGCCTTCCTGCATGTAGAATTTCGCCAATATCATTTTGTGCACTTCGTCTGCACCATCAACGAGGCGTGCCTGGCGAGCATATCGATAGATCCATTCCAGCGGGGTGTCTTTAGAATAACCCCGGGCACCATTGAGCTGGATCGCAACATCCGCTGCGTTATGCAAGGTCTTAGCTACATGGATTTTCGCCATGGACACCTCTTTGCGCGCGAAATCGCCCTGGTCCTGTTTCCACGCAGCGTGCATTACCAGCAAGCGACCAACTTGAATATTGTGTGCCAGTTCGCCCATTTTTAATTGAACCGATTCCCGATCAGCCAAACGCATACCGAAGCCTTCCCGTTTCGTTACATAGGCGTTGGCTATTTCCATGCAACGCTTGGAAAGCCCCAGCCAACGCATGCAATGGGTCAAGCGTGCGTAACCCAAACGGGCCTGCGTTACTTTGAGTCCACGCCCTACTTCCATCAAGCGTTCGCTATCATCTATCTGAAGACCATCGAAACTAATTTCGCAGTGACCGCCGTGTTCCTCTGGCCCCATGATCGGGATCCGGCGTTCAATTTTCCAACCTGGTTGGTCTTTGTGAAATAGGAAGGCCGTCAGCCCCCGGCGTTGATCATCAGAAGTCCGTGCAATAAGAATAAAGTGACTGGCGCTGGCTGCACCGGTAATAAACCATTTGCGCCCGCTAATAATCCATTTGTCTCCCTTGCGTTCCGCCCGCGTTTGGATCATGCCTGGGTCAGAGCCACCGCCGGGATGCGGTTCTGTCATTACAAACGCCGATCGGCATTGACCATTGACCAGTGGCTGCAACCACTTGGCTTTCTGTGCGTCTGTAGCAACTTTGTCGAGCACAACCATATTGCCGTCGTCTGGGGCGGCGCAGTTGAAACAAACTGGACCAAATATTGAGCGATTGGCTTCCTCGTACATGTTTGCGCGGGCGGCAATAGAGAGCCCCATTCCGCCGAGCGATACCGGTATCTGCGGCGCCCATAATCCAGCCGCCTGTACTTTCGCGCGAACACTCGCGAGCACATCCTGGTTGATATTTTCATGGGAATCGAAATTTGCGCGTTCTGCTTCCAGCGGCAATATTTCCCGCTCAACAAACTCCCGTGTACGTTGCTGTATCTCAATCGTTTTCTGATCCAGTCTAAAATCCATAGCTGTATCCACGATTCGCAGTATGGCTCCTCCGACTCTTCGCGAGCCCGGTCGGCAAACTACTACACGAGTTAGCTTGAATATATTTTCTCATTCTATTTCTTCCATTAATCTGCATTTGAACTGCCATCAGGATGGCATGTAGGCACCACCATTGACCGGCAAAATTACACCGTTGACATATCCCGCCCGGTCGTCAGCCAAATAGCGGATAGCATGGACAACTTCATCTATCCGCCCAAGACGTTTCAGAGGGCTCGTTCGAATAACACTCTCACGCTGAACCTCGTTTAGCTGATACATCATTTCGCCTTCCAAAAGACCAGGCGCGACGGCATTGCAGTAAATACCGTGTCTACTGCCCTCGAGGGCATAGGTCTTAGTGAGAGCGTGAACTCCGGCTTTGGAGGCACCGTAGGCTGGATGAACACCGACACCTCCAATTTGCCCGGAAATTGAACCGACATTTATAATGCGGCCTCTCGCATTTTCTCGCATGGCGGAAAGCGCTGCTGCGCAGCCGTTAAACGTTCCGCTTAGGTTGACCGCGATAATCTGATGCCACATTTCGTCAGATGCTTCGGCGACGTTCTCCCCGAGAAAAATGCCAGCGCAATTGATCCAGACCGTCAGATCGTTTTCCTTGGCAGCACGCTCGGCCAAAGCAAATACTTGTTGCCGCCGGGTGACATCGATATTGACCGAAATCAGACCCGGCTTTTGGGCAGGTTTCTTGACATCAGCTGCGTAAACTGTGAATTCATCAGCAATGAAGCTGTCGCACAATGCATACCCGAGATCTCCCGCCGCCCCTGTAATCACTACTGCGGGTTTCTTATTGTCCTTCGATGCTGATACTAATGTCTTCGGCAACAGGTGCCCTCCTATACTACTTTCGGCCTTGTTCTTGCCTGGATTTTCGCCTTTACCGCGTTGAACTTGTCTTCGTTAAGATCGTACTTACGCAACATTGCCATTGCAGCGAGCCAAAACATCATGGGTAACAAGGCGTATACCAAACGAATGCCGAGAACTGTTTCATCGCTCTGTCCCGCTGTTGCAGTGTTACCAGCGACATACCCGGATAAATCCAGCCCTACACTGACTAAGAACGCTCCTACAGCCATGCCCAGTTTCTGACAAAATGTCCATGCACCGAAATAGGCCCCTTCGCGCCTTAAGCCGGTATTCATTTCGTCTACCTCAACGGTATCGGGTAGCATCGAAGCCGGGAGAAGTTGGTGAGCGGCATTTCCAATGCCATCGAAGAAAAGGACGGCAAAGAGCAGATAGTAAAGACTCGGTGGCAAGAATAACGCCGGCAGAGTCATCGCCGCTGTAAACATGAGTCCCACAAAATACGTTTTAGACTTACCAAAGCGCCGTGCTACATAAACCCAGGGCACTGTGAAGAGTGTCGCTGTCACCGCATTTACGGCAAACAACTGCCCCGCCAGTGTTGTGTCTGCGCGCATAACTGAAGTGATGTAATAGACCAGTGCTGTAGCACTGGCTCCCATAGCTATATTCTGAAACAGAAAAACACTAAACAATATCTTGAAGGGACGGTTCTTGAGCACAGCCTTCAACTGACTAAGAATGTCCAGCTGGCTCGAGGTTGCCTCGACATGCGGAGCCTTTTTGGTAGAAAAAAAGCCCACCAATCCAGTGACCAACATTAGCGAACCGAAAAACAAACCCAGAGACTCAAATCCTTCTGCCAAGTTTTCACCTGAGTTGAAAATATACGGGCCAAGAGTAACCGATAACAGAATCCCTATTCTTGCTGCAACATTCTTGTATCCAGAGAGAGTGACTCGTTCTTTATAGTCACAACTCATTTCTGGTACCATCGCGCCGTAAGGTACTTGATAAATGGTGAAGGCCGTGCTGGCTAGAACGTACATCGCTGTAACATAAATTATTTTTGCTGATTCGGACTCGAAAGCAGGTACCGCGAACATAAAATAGAAAGAGAAACCAAGCAGAATTGCTCCCACAAAAAGATAGGGGCGTCTTCGTCCAGCCCGAGTCTTGGTCTTGTCTGAGATCGCACCCATGATAGGGTCCGTTACCACATCCCAAAGCCGTGGAATAAGCAGACAAACGCCTGCGATTACCGGAGAAATCCCAAGTGCTTCTGTTAGATAGAACAAGAGATAAATCATTGTAATACCCACGAAAGTCGCAGGCGCTAGTTCGCCGATGGCCCATCCGACTTTGATATAAGGCGATAACAATGATTTATGGCTGTGCATTGACAAGCTCTTGTACAGATAAAGTATCTGGATCTATTTACGTTCTGGAACGAAGGTACCGTGAGACAAGCTCAGGTAAGGCGGAACGCCTGATCTGGAAATGGCGATCATATCTTACCAAGCATGTTTAGACTTTGCGGATCAGGCAAGATAAAACAGCTGATCCATCAGAGCCCACCACTCTCCATCCTTCTTACTCTCGAGTGGTTGCTGGCAAGGACCACAAACGCTATACCATTTTTTCATAATGGCTTCATCACCCATTCTTTCAAAATCTTCTTCAAGGTTCTCACCAGAGTACTCGAGATAGCCAAAAAGAATATCGTCTTTCTGAAAGATGCTGTAATTTGAAATATGATATTTCTTCAAGACATCCAGGACCTCAGGCCACACATTTTCATGTAGTTTCTTATATTCACTGAGCCGATCATTCTTGATACCTATCACCATTCCGAAGCGCTGCATATTATTGCCTCCACAAAAACTCGGTTAGTATATTATATATAAAATTTCTTTTTACCAGTTGTTTCTTTAGTATTTAGGACATTACAGGCAGCTGGCAGTTTATTACTAAACGAAGAAACTGCCTCAACCCGTAAGCCTCGGTAACCCATGTCTTAAGCGCCGCGATATTCTGGAGAATTCTTTCCTCTGCTCAGGCAGTTACCGCCCTTCATTTTTTTGCGATACATTGCTTCGTATTCAGCAAGCTGTAGATGACCTACTGACTCGAAGATATGTCGGTTATTAAGCTAACCTATCCAGCTAAAGGGGTGGATTCAAGCCCATCAACACCGCGCTAATGGCCGAAATTTCTGATTGCTTCAGTCCTGTTGTAAATAGTTGATATTTTCGGCTAACCGATCACTATGATGAAATGGACAGTCCGCGCTACCGCATGCCTGAAGCACGAGCGACTCGGTATCGAGTACAAGATTTAACCCGAGTGAGGTTGAACCAGACCAGACAACGACGCATCGGCGGAAGACATAAACAACCCAACCGAGCCATAACCCACATGACCCGAGAGGACTAAGGAGACAATCAAACTTTTTTGGCATCTCCAGAATAAAGTCACAGCAAACCCGCTCCCGCCGTCGATGCCTTCTACCGTGATGCAATAGTATGATTCTTGCTGATAACGCACGTTGACCGTTCATCCCACTATTTCCTGGGCAATCTCGTTGACACTTGCGTCGTTAAATTTTGATAGAAGGTCTGCCTCATGCTTTCTAGCTCGTAACAGATTCCGCTCCTTTACATGTCCGAAACCACGAATTTCTTGAGGTAGATTCGCAATTTCAACGGCGAGCGAATAGTTACTTGTATTCAAATTTACCAAGACCTCTCGAATGGTTGTTTGATAAACGTCGATCAGCTGTCTTTCCATCTTCCTTTCACTAGTATAGGAAAAAACATCGAACATCGTTCCGCGCAACCACTTTAGTTTGGCAAGATATTTGAAGACCCAAAATATCCATGGCCCAAACTCCCGCTTTTTGACCTCACCGGTAACCGAGTTGCGTGAGCTAAGGAACGGTGGTGCTAGGTAGAATCTGAGTTTGAACTGACCTTCAAATTGTGCATGAAGTTTCGTTTCGAACTCCCCAGAAGTATACAGACGAGCGACTTCATATTCGTCTTTATAGGCCATAAGTTTGAAGAGCGATTTGGCAACAGCACTTGATAGTTCGGACGAGTCATTGATCTTTTCATGCTCTACTAAACGCACCATCTCAACAAAATTACTATAGCGCTTGGCGTACTCGCGATTTTGATACTCCGTCAAATATTTAACTCGTCGATTACTAATATCTTCTACGGATCTTTCTGGGAGAGACAACGTACCCTGTGAGTTAGACCCAATAGCTTTTATGAATGCCATAAATGCGTCAAGATCGTGTGATGCAAGCCGCCCCCAATTAAAAGCACGCTTGTTGCTCTCAACTTCAATATTGTTTAACTCTATTGCTCGCTCTATCGCGGCATGTTCTAAAGGCAGTAATCCATTCTGATAAGCGTAACCAACCATGAATAAGTTTGTTAAAATCTTATCGCCCATAATCGTGGTCGCTAGTCCACTCGCATCAATAAAATCAACATTGCCTTCACCAACTGCCTCGCAGATTGCATCGCTCAAGGACTCGCTTTGAAAGTCCATATCCCCATGGAGCTGGAAGTCACCCGTAGGCACCATATGACTATTAATGATGGCTTTACTCGTGTTGGCTTCAACAGTTTGCAAGACATCGTTCGTTGCGCTTACTACGATATCGCAACCGAGCAAGAGGTGGGTTTGTGCGTGCCCTATACGTACGGCATGCAGATTGCGTGGGTTCGTGGCAATACGAAGGTGACTCGTGACTGCTCCATTCTTTTGGGCCATACCCGTCATGTCGAATACTGAGCAAGCTTTGTCTTCAAGATGCGCTGCCATGCCAAGTAATGCGCCTATCGTGATGACGCCGGTACCACCAATACCAGTGATCAAAATATTATAAGGCGTACTGAGCGAAGGTAGATCGGGATTCGGCAAACTATGAAACAAGGAGTCCGATTGACTTACGGGTTCTGACTTGCGCAGCCGTCCACCATGCACCGTGACAAAAGACGGACAAAAGCCGTCAACACAGCTGTAGTCTTTATTGCAGGACGACTGATCTACCTGGCGCTTACGCCCAAACTCTGTTGACAATGGCAATAAGCTGACACAATTCGACTTCTTCGAACAATCCCCGCAGCCTTCACATACCGCATCGTTGATAAACACGCGTTTTGGCGGGTCCGGGTAGGTTGATCTCTTACGTCGTCGCCGTTTTTCAGCAGCGCAGGTTTGATCATAGATTAGAATCGTTGTCCCATCCGTCTCGCGTAGCTGGCGCTGAACGTCTTCAAGTTCCCGGCGATGATAGATGGTTACATTATCTGCGAAACCTGCTCTAGATGAGTACTTGTCTGGCTCGTCTGTAACGACAACGATTTTCTTGGCCCCTTCAGCACTTACCTGACGAGTAATTTGGGCAACACTAAGTTGGCCATCTACTGGCTGGCCACCGGTCATGGCAACTGCATCGTTAAACAGTATTTTGTATGTAATGTTTACATTAGCTGCCACTGCAGCTCGAATAGCCATGAGCCCGGAGTGGAAATAGGTCCCGTCACCGATATTCTGAAAAATATGTGACGTATTCGTGAATGGTGCGATGCCATTCCAATTTGCGCCCTCGCCCCCCATTTGTACAGAAGTAACAGTGTCTCGATCCATCCAAACCGCCATAAAGCTACAACCAATACCAGCCATAGCTTGACTTCCCTCTGGAACTTTGGTCGAAGTGCTATGTGGACAACCTGAGCAAAAATACGGTAGCCGCTTGACCCCGACATCCACCTTGGATAACCCGGACCCTGCACTATTTGACTGGTCCAAATGGACTCTTAATTGACCATCAATGTTACTCAGGCGTTCAAGTCTCGTTGCAATCACTTGTGCAACCTGTTCTACATCGAGCAATCCATCTGACGCTAGCAGCGGGCCGCCATCTTCATCTCGCTTGCCAAGAATACTAGGTCGAATGGCACTATCTAGATCGTAAAGCAAAGCTGCGGCCTGCTCCTCAATGAGCGGTCGCTTTTCTTCAACGAATAGCAGTGCGTCGAAACCAGTGGCGAAGGTCTTCATCCCTTCCGGTTCAATCGGCCATGTTAGTCCTACCTTATAAAGCCCGATACCCAACTGCTCGGCCCGTTGCTTATCAATTCCTAGACGCTCTAGAGCCTGGCGAACATCAAGATAGGCTTTACCGGCACTCACAATTCCAAGCCGTTTCTTGTTACCTGCAAACACAGTCTTATCGATTCTATTCGCTCGCGCAAAGGCCACTGCCAGGGGAAGCTTATGACGGATCAGCCGTTGCTCTGCCTGAATGGGTTCGAAGCCCATTCGAATATGCACACCGTCAGGCGAGGGCGTTACATCATCCGGCAGCTTGATAGAGCTATTGATACACTGCAGTTCGGTGGATGCGGTGCTCTCCATTGTCTCGTTCACGCACTTGAGTCCGACCCATGTACCCGCATAGCGCGACATAGCCCAACCGTATAGACCAAACTCAAGGATATCCTCGATCGTCGCCGGATTAAGTATGGGAATCATAGCAGCAACGAGTGACTGCTCAGACTGATGTGCTAAGGTTGATGACTTGGCGCCATGATCATCACCAAACGCAACCAGTACGCCCCCGTATTGTGATGTGCCGGCTAAGTTTGCGTGCTTGAATACATCACCACTACGATCCACTCCTGGCCCCTTGCCGTACCAGATGGAAAATACACCATCATGTTGTGCCCCGGGAAACAGATTAACTTGTTGTGTACCCCAAATCGCAGTCGCTGCTAGATCTTCATTGACCCCCGGCTGAAATACGATACTCCTGTCTTCAAGAAATCGTTGAGCTCGCCATAATTCACGATCATACGTGCCCAAGGGAGAGCCACGATAACCTGATATATATCCTGCGCTATTAATACCGGCCGCTGCATCGCGCCGCTGCTGCATGATAGGTAAACGTACAAGCGCCTGTGTTCCGGAAAGAAATACACGGCCATTCTCAAGCGTGTATTTGTCATCTAGGGTGGTATGGAGCAGTGCCTTACTCTTACGCTCAGACATACTCAGCTGCCACCATACAGAAATGATCCAGTCGGGGAATTTCCGCTTCCAGATGCCCGTCTTTGCACACTCGGCACTTGATTTCTGTCTCCTCAGGCAAAGCTAGCAAACGCGAAAAGCTATGTCCCTCCGGTGCTTGTAAATGAAAACGAACATCTGCTATAGGTATCACTGGAAGCTCGCTCTGATAATTTAAGAAGCTGACAATCTGCTGTTTCTTATCTACTTGATCGAACACCGTCATCCAGACACACGGGTGGGTCTCCCCCTCAAAAGAGGGCTTGGCTCCTAATAGCGAATGAATCAGGGCAAGAAATGCCTTGTCATGCCCCTCACTGACACCACTCTCAAGATCCGCGACCGAATAAATAGCTCGACCTTTACCGAAATCATTCTGGATGATCGTTGGTCTCTCAGTATGTTGCCATGATGGCGAACTGTGAATCGCTGCCCAATCCTCGCCCTCAATTGTCCCTTCAGACGGATAAGCATAGGGTAAAGTTAGAGTTGCCAGCGGAGTTCCTTCGCTTTGCTCCTCAATACGACACGCACCAGCATTGTCATTGCTTAGGCAGCGATGACTTATTACAGCATCAGGTGCAATGACGGACTCTAGGCTTTCGGCTGTCGGCTTTAGATAAATAATCTTTCCAGGTTCAATACCTTCATAATGACAACCGAACACATCACTAAGCATGAAATCGAGGTGACGTTTACCTGAAACTTCGGTCAACGATGTATAACGACTGGCATATAGTTGGCCGCCCTGATCAACATAGCCACGAAAAGCCTCCACCTCCTCTCGGGTAATACGTAGTATGTTCGGGAGCACTATGACCTTATATCGATCCAATTCCTTTAGCTGTTTAGCAGTAATTACGCCAAATGGTAGATGCGCCTGTTGCAAGATCCGGCAGGCGCCTTGCACAGCCTGTGCATGGGGATAATCAGCGGAGCTGGACGACGTTAGATCCGACACCGGTGTCCCGTTGTCTACGAAATTCACTTTCGACTCACTGCTGAAATAGACTGCAATATCCTCAACAGGCTCGCCACCCAGATATGGCTCATAGGGCGCACTGCCGGCAAAGGCCGCCCCCATACGATCGTACATTGCTCTATCGACTGTACCGTCCGGATTGATAGCGGCGATCAATAAGAAAGCCGATGCACACGAAGTGGCCGCATACGCCATTAGCTGCAGATTTTCGCCATTTTGATGATGATCATGCTCGATCAAGTTAGCGGCGATTGTCGTCATAAATTCCACTGGACGGCTTTCCGACAGGTTCAGCATGAGCCGCGATACGACCAACTGCTCCTCTCTCCCCCCATAGAAATCACCGCCAAGAAAATCGTGGGATTTTGCTGAATCGAAATGTATGCCACGGGTCCAGTTGCACATGGCCAGAGCAAAATTATGATAGACCTGTAGATCAGGACGACTCTGGTGCACGCGGTCACGCATTTGTGCGGCAAACTCCGTGACCCAACGCTCCCGCATGGTCTGAAACCGACACCACACAGGGTCAAGCCAGTCGACGGTTTGCGGAATTTCACAACCGGTCTCACTCCGGTAACTAGTGCGGCAACAATCACAGAGGCAGACCCCCATCCACCAGACCATATCGAAGAAAATCGCGTCAATATCATATCCTTTCACGATCTCATCGATCTGTGCGTACACAAAAGCCCGATAGTCCGGATTATTGAGGCATACGATTCCGTAACGCTCTTTCGGAAGTATTCCCATCGAATCATTGGCAGCAAGCTTGAGTCTCCACTCCGGATGTTCTGAATAGGCCCAGTTATTAAAATTGACGCTGTAATATGCGCATACTGGTATTTTGCGCTCTTTAAACTGCTCCAAAGTTTCTGCCATTAAATCGCGGCCTGAAAAAGCAGCATGTTGCCGACCGCTATCGGTGGGCCAATAACATAGTCCGACGTGTGACTGAAAGTAGACCATGGCCCCGGTGACATTGGCCTCCACACTGGCATCACACACTTTGACTGGGTCGTATTTGGCCAAGAAATCCTTGTCCCAGTCTGGAGTATGCATATCAATGAGTAATCGCCGGTAAGAACGCTCGTTCCACTTTTTCTTTCTATTGCTCATATCTATAGTTCACCGATTAAAATGTGATGGGTTTTCTGTCCGACAGGTTTATATTCTATTTATTATGGGCATCAGCTGTTGATTTCACCCGAGTGAATAAAAAGCTCTTCCCTAGAGTAAATTTTTCCTAATCTACAGGCGCTAGATACACACTCCCATTTGAAAACCTACCTACATTATTTTATATTTAAAAATCTTTTTCACGTGTAACGTGAGTATAGACAACATCGCACCGACAGTAAATCTATATCGGACAAATACTTTGCATGAATGCCGTCAGTCAGACTGGAGAGCACACTATGTCATTAATAACGAAAAAACAGATCGGAGATACAAAGCTTGAAATATCGGAACTAGGGTTTGGCGGTGCACCCCTTGGGAACTTGTATTCAGCTATGACAAACGAGAATGCACAGGATGTGGTGAAGCAGGCGTACGAGAATGGTATTCGATACTTCGACACCGCCCCGCTATACGGGTATGGCCTCAGCGAACGCAGAATGGGCCTCGCCTTAAATAACAGAAACCGGGACAATTTCATCTTATCGACAAAAGTCGGTCGGCGGCTCAAACCGATGCAACCGGACCAAGTGGATGGCGTTATTTTTGAGGATGTACCTCCTTTTCAGCCCTACTATGATTATAGTTATGATGGTGTCATGCGCTCAGTCGAAGATAGCCTTCAGCGCCTGGGACTACACCGGATTGATATCCTATTTATCCATGATATTGATAGCGTAAACCACGGTAGTTCAGGAGAAACGGAACGCCGGTTTCGCGAAGTCATGGACGGCGGATATAAGGCGTTGGAGCAACTTCGCAGTGAAGGCAGTGTCTCCGCTATTGGCGCCGGTCTCAACGAGTGGGAATGGTGTCAACGATTTGCTGAGAGTGGCGATTTTGATTGTTTCCTATTGGCTGGTCGCTATACCTTGCTGGAGCAGGAATCGCTTAACACCTTCCTGCCAGTTTGCGAGCGTAAGAAAATTAGTGTAATTGTTGGCGGTCCCTACAATACCGGCATCCTTGCAACGGGCGCCATTAAGGGCGCCTATTACAATTACGCACCGGCACCTGCAGACATCTTATACAGAGTGAAACGGATGGAGACTATTTGTCTTGGACACAACGTCAGTCTTGCTGCTGTCGCATTGCGTTTCCCATTATGTCACCCTGCTGTAGTTAGCGTTATTCCCGGCGCACGTTCAACGCAAGAGATACAAGACAATATAGACATCTTTACGACCGACATTCCCGATGCACTGTGGGCTGAGCTCAAGCATGAAGGCCTGCTACAGACAAATGCACCAACTCCTTCAGCAGGTAATCTATGAACATAAAAAATCATTCTCGTCGAATTGATGCGCATGTACATTTCTGGAAACTGGATCGTGGTGATTACACATGGATGACGGCAGATCTCGAAAATATCTACCGTGACTTTGAACCAGAGCATCTAAGACCATATCTCACTGCTGCCAATATAGATGAAATCATTATTGTTCAGGCCGCCGCTACTATTGCGGAGACCGAGTTTATCCTCAAAATAGCAGATGATACGGATTTTGTTTCCGGAGTAGTGGGCTGGGTTGATTTAAGTTCACCAGAAGCCCCCGACACCTTGGCGCGCCTCAATGAAAACCCCAACTTAAAAGGCATAAGGCCGATGATTCAGGACATTCCTGACCATAATTGGATGTTACGGGACACTCTGACGCCCGGATTGCAGGCACTAGGCCGCCAGGGCCTTAGTTTTGATTGCTTGGTAAGACCACTGCATTTGAAGAACTTACTTAAACTTTTGAATTGTCACCCCGATCTTCGAGTAATCATCAACCATTGCGCAAAGCCAGACATAGCCAATGAGTCGTTCGATAGCTGGGCCATTGACATGAAGCGGCTGGCTGACCAAACCAGTGCGTTTTGCAAATTTTCTGGACTCGTTACAGAAGCGGGAGCCAATTGGGACATCGGTCAGTTGCGGCGCTATACCGATCATGTGTTGCAATGCTTCGGACCTGAGCGCTTGATTTTCGGTAGTGATTGGCCAGTGGTCAATTTGGCGGGGGATTACTACGCTTGGCTTAATGCCGCCAATGATCTATTAAGCAATCTTTCCGATCATGAACAAGCCAAAGTATTTGGCGAAAACGCTATCCTAGCTTACGATCTGTAGCCATTTAGTTTACTATCCCCTCGCGCCTGCCAGACAAACTTCTTGGAATAATCAAAAAGGTTTCCTCCAAGCGTTGATTATCTGTCGAGCGACGTACAATGAGCGGAACAAATACTGATTGAAAAATCCATGACGGAAGTGTCCATTGATGTTTTCGAGAAAGGCAATCTACGTTAGCTTTCCGAGCCGGATAAAACAGAGTCTCACGGCTGTTTTCTGTGCACAGAAGAACATTGTCTTACTCGTCAGTTCAGGGCCGTTGTCCAGAACGATTAAGCATTGCTCGCCCAGTTCCTTGAGACGTGCTATCTGCATGTCGTCATTGTGAGGTAGCGGTTGATACGCGGCCGCCTTACGGCTCAGTCGTGCCAGGCGACAGGCCTTGCGTTGACTCATGCGATGATAGGCTGGCTGACTGCAGATATGCGACGATACCACCCCGCTGCGTCGGCCTCACCATCTTTTGCGTAAACGTCCTCAAGTGCCGTTCTAGCAAGCATCGTATCGGCCAACAGCCGCTTCAACTTCGCAGCTTCAAGCTCACATAGTCACTTCGATTCGGACGCTCCCATGCTGCCGTACTTCGACTTCCAGCGGCAAGACTGTCATTCGCGATACTGTGCTTGCGAATGACATCCTGGTCGGGCAAACCCTCCTCATACTCTTTAAAAATACCGATGATTTATTCTTCGGTGTAGCGGCTGCCTTTCATGCTCAGATTTCCCGTCGGCCAATTCCATGGGAAAAGTCTCTCCCATATTGGTTATTTTTTTTACAGGAAACGTCAAAAACACACACGCATACCTTAGTCAACTGGCTGCAAGCCAGCCCGTCTGCGAAAGGCGGGATCTGTAATAACGACTTCTGTGCCTGCCAAATCGGCAGCCTCTTCACTGCATAACCAAGCGATGGCTTGTGCTGGTTCAGTTGGTGGTGAAAAGGAGTTAGGATCAAGATTTGTCACTTTATTGATATCAACCTTCATAGATTGATGCCCGAGTTTGGTGTTTACCATCCCCGGCTGAAAGCTATATATCCTTATACCTGCATCTTGTACTTCAGCGGCAATAATTTGCGAAAGCATCACCAATCCCGCTTTACTGCTGGAATAGGCGCTCCAGCCTTGCAAGGCATTAAATGCTGCGCCGGTACTCATATTTACGATTACGCCCGAATTGCGCCGGCGAAAGTACGGCAACACCGCCCGACATGCATTAAAGGCTCCCGTCAGATTGATCGATATGCACTGTGACCAAGCGTCAGGATCACAATCCTCCAATCTAGCAACCGGCCCCATGATACCCGCACAATTAATCAGAATATCGATTTGGCCATATTTCTTGTGGATGTTACTTACCAAATCCTCCACTTGCGCACTATCACTAACATCACAATCGAACGCTTCTGCTTCTCCAGCTACAGCATGGATACTATCAACTATCGGTTCGCATGTTTCGGGGGCGGGTGCTGCCAGACATACTGTCGCTCCAGCATTAGCCAACGCTTTACCTGTTGACGCGCCAATTCCTCGGCTCGCACCTATAATAATCGCTATCTTGTCTTCGAGATCACCCATACTTAGTATTGATACTTGAGAGTTAAGGCCCAATGACGGGGTGTATTTGGATAGTATGTGCTAGCAATCGCTCCACCCGCAACAATGAAGGTATGAGTCTTGACGAATTGATCCGATAGATTAAAACCGGCTAGCGTCAACGCCCAATGTTGGTCATCAGTCTCGTAGGTGAGGTTTGCATTGACAATCTCGTAGTCACCCGTGGCCGAAAAGGGATTGTTTGTTCCACCAGTAAAGGAATTGGTCCGATAACTCACATCACCTGCAATACGTAGGGAACCTGCCAAACCTGGTACACGGAACGTGTAAGCACCATCGACTCGAAATGACCATTCCGGCGCATTACTCAACGTAAGGTCTGAATCTTTAATATCATCAAACATGCTGCCAAGAGTGACACCGATCGCTAACCCCTTAGCAGGTAACGCCTTAAGTTCTGCTTCCAGTCCATGCACCGTAGCCTGGGAGTTGGAAGTTGCTATCGTGCCGTCTGATCGTGTAATCGCCTGCTGCAGGTTATCGTATTCTGTATAGAAGTAATTCATATTAAGGCGAAGCTTGTTCTCAAATAGTTCAGACTTTACACCGCCTTCAATAGTAAATGAGTCTTCTACGCCAAAACCTCCGCCAGCAATATCTGATCGTGCTATAGCATTGCCATTGAAGCCCCCGCTACGAAATCCCGTTGCGGCACTAGCGTATAAGAGCACTGAATCGGTTGCAGCAAAATCCACTGCTGCCCGCCAAGTCACTTCGTTGGCACTCATGTCATCGAAAAAATCATAGGCGGGATTTGGCGTACCGTCAGCAAGAACCTGTGTGCCGGTAAACTCTTTCTTTTCATAGGTATAGCGAATACCGGTTGTGAGACTCAGTCGATCACTTAGTGGATAGATTGCCTGACCATACACAGCTGCGGAGTCGGTATCTTGCTCAAAAGTCTGGACGGTTGGCGGGGCAAATATCTGAACTGCCCAATCAAACTCATTCCTTTCACGAAAATAAAAGGCACCCAGAACCCATTGAAGCGGGAGCGCACCAAAACTGTCACCCGTGGCATATAACTCCTGCGTAAATTGCCACTCATCTTGATCCTGACGTGCAACTTCAAAGCTCCGCACGTCAGCTAACCCGTCCACATCCTCTGCATTACGATACTTCAATTCACGATATGCAGAAATGGAGGTAACATTTATTGCGGAGCTGGGGCTGGTCCAGTTTATAGTACCTGAAGCCCCCCACGTATCGATGTCGCTGCGACGATCTATGCTACTCTCAAAAGTATAAATATCATCATCGGGGTCAACGAGAAAATTTGAAGCTGCCGTGCCTGTACCACGATCAGCCATGTAATCTCCTCTAAGAATGACTTCTAATTGGTCATTCGGTATGTATCGCAGTTGTATTCGGCCAGCGCTAAGATCGTCTTCTTTGGCCGGTTCACCAGTATTCATGTCCCGCTGCCACCCATCATTATTACGTGTATTAAAAGCAAAACGGACACCTAACTTATCCTCAATAAGCGGCGCTCCAAGAGCGAGCCTCAGGTTTCGTTGATCTTTACTACCCACAGTAAAATCCGCTTTGGCGTCAAAGTCAGTCAACGATGCCTTCTTTGTTTCGATTCTTAGCGCGCCAACGCTATTATTTCGTCCATACAATGTCCCCTGTGGTCCGCGTAACATCTCCACCCGTTCGATGTCAAAGAGGTCAACGAGCGCACCAGTGGCGCGAGCATAGTAAACACCGTCCATGTATATACCAATCGGAGCATCGAAAGAAAAGTTCTGATTTGAAACCCCAATACCACGCATGTGCATTTTCACCGTAGTTCGACCACTCAGCCCCTCCTCTACATACAGATTGGGGACCAAACTGCGGATGTCCTGCATGTTATTGATTTGATGGACCTCCAAGTCTTGTCCTGAGATCGCGGTTACGGAGACTGGTATTTCCTGTAGATTCTGTTCACGTTTTTGGGCAGTTACAACCACTTCTTCCAGTACGTAACTACTATCTTCCTGCGCAATAACATCTGCAGCAGTTGCTAGTAGCAACATCGTTGAAAAAATTGGAATAGTTATTACATCAGTTCTCACATTAGTTCGATTTTGAGACATCTGAGCCCCCCCCCTTGCAATGCAGTATTAATTCAAAAATCAATTCTACGAACCTAGTTAGTCGTTTCGCAGACCTTCCGATTTGAGAGCGGCCTATACCAACCCCATGACCGGATACTATACATAAAAATCGCTTTTGTATATAAAATAAATGCAATATTTTTCCGTAAGGATCTCAAATCACCGCCCCCCCCATATTTTTGAGACTTATTCAATGGCCCGTGGCTGACGTCACCGAAATGGCTGTGACGACGACTTCGAATGAAAGACATTTCCATGCAATCGAAAATTTGGGCCTAGGACTATTCGCGGGTTTGCTCGATTTGTTCTCATACGCAACTTTCGAAATATCGAAAATCGAACCAGCAATTGGATTATCCCAACGGTTATTTCTCCGATCCATACTTGTCTTGAGATTGTGCGAGACTCAAGAGCGGAACCAGACATCACTGACGGACAGTGAGCCTTGATCAGAGTGAATGACGATAAGGTCAGTATGGCGACATCGACATTTGGCCATCAGCAGCGCATCAAGAACGATTCCTTTAGTTAGCATTGGCTTCATTGACCTGCACATGACGTTTCACTTGAATAGATCAATCGAGACGGCCGTGGCCCCATAGACCCCATAATGACGTGAATTCCATTGCGCTGAATCAGACGGGCACCTCAATTCTTGCTGCAAGGCCCACCGTTCTCACGTAGAACCGCAATGACCCTAGGCCATCCGTTGGGGCTGATTCTAACCGGAGAAATATCCATCAGAGCAGGGGAGCTTCGCTTCTCCACAACACCCTAAATCCTGCTGGACCAGCAAGGACGCCGTATGATAGCCAGATATGCCGAAATCTTCGATATCCACCTCAACCCTATCACCACCCGTATAGCAGTTTGGCTGGTCAATATTAAGACCATTGCTTTGACGAGCACCCATTCCTATAGACTTAGGTAGAAGCAAGCCCTTTCTCGAGGAGAGAACATGCGTAGTGATCGGGTTGCAGTCCAGACAACCTACCACGAAGTCTCTCCCGGGTTCATAATCTACTTGATCGCGAGAGGCCCTGTACTAAGGAAAGTCCACCGGGCGGCCTATTTCTGTAGCTAGTCGTTTGGAAAACATCCGGTGCAGCAGGAGAGAGCCGGTTCATGTGGACTAGTCAACCTGAGCGATGCACTCGATTTCGACCCTTCCACCCAATGCCAATCCATTCGCACCGAACGCGCTACGTGCCGGACGGTGCTCGCCGAATGCCTCGATATAGGCCTCGTTCATTAACGGCCATTCGGCCATATCACTGAGAAAAACCGTACACTTGGCTACTTTGTCCATTGACGAGCCATAGCGCTCAAGGATGTCACGGATATTTTGCATAGCCTGGCGCGTCTCTTCCTTGATGCCACCGGGTACGAGTTCTGCCCTTCCCGGCTCCACACCAATCGAACCGGATACGTACATCGTACTACCAATGCGGACGGCCTCCGAAAAAGGCAACCCGAAAGAAGTGTACTCTGCGGTCGTTAGTACCTCGAACGGCGGCACCACACTCTGGGACCGAGCGCTCCAGAACTGGAAGATTAGAGCACCAACCAGAAATGCAATGATGATCGGGTAGATTGTCTTCAATGTCTTTACTCCTAAGCTCACAGCAATATCGGTTGAAGAAACGTGGCGTCTTCAAAAAAATAGAACAGACGTAGAGTATTATCTAGTCGAGAGTTTTGCTCTCTATAGCCATTTTTCGCGGCGTGTTCAGAGTAGCGTAAACGAGGGCGCGCGAATGTCTTTCGTTTGACGTTTTTTCTTAGGGGGCAGTATCGGTTGCCCGCGACCAAAGTAAACATCAACTCACATTGAATTCTTGACCCCTCATGCCATCACTGGCTGTTGTAGCGATCGAAAAACGCATCGATTTGTTTACTAAAATCGCCGAGGAAAAAGTAGTTCTCCAATAATTTTCCAGGTCTTCAAACCTTGTTGCCAGCGATCGATCTTGCCTAGAGTCCATGGATGGTACGGCATACTGCGAACGTGGTTCATGCCATTGTCGCTGAGCCAGTCAGCGAGATCGTTAGATCCGCTGTTGGAATGAAATCTTGGCTTATTGAAGAAACCGGCTTGAACACAGCCCGATGCCTGAAGAGCAAACTCCCCAGCCTCGGAGATATCGCGATAGCCGTGGTACATTCCAGGAGCTGAGTGGTGGCCCTCATAATAATCAAAGCCAAACAGATAGTTAGATTGAGGGCTTTGCGCACGCAATAGACTGAACTCACACAGACAAAATAGTTCTCGCTATCGGGAAACGCAACTGGCAGCTCCCGTGGGCTGATCTCCTGCCGATCTAGTGCCAATCTGACTAACCGGGCCCGCATATTATCGACAGTGCGGCTCCTCGCCCGCGTTCGCAGTGGCGCTTAATCTTGAAGCTCATCTTGCCCTCCGCACCCTACTGTTTGCATGTTATAGGCGTGCTATCACGCTCAACTTTTTCTATTGACGACGGTCGTCGTCCCGCTGATCCCTGGTTCATCTCAATTCCTCAGATTAGGAATGAACAATAACCCTCCCTTGAACGAGAGTTATATCTGCCCTATAGGCCCTGACTGCACGACGTCTGTGCACACAATTTCATTTGAAGCAACTGCAGGTGGATCGAGCTGGCCGAAGCCAAACAACTGCGAACCCTAGAATCGGAGAACCAAGACGTAGAAACAGTGCTTGCTGAGCAATTTCTACCCTAAGGTTGCCCAACCTTGTATGTCATGCTACGCCACCCTGACTTGATACAGCGTTTGCGGAAACTATCTTTTTTCTTTGATCACCGAAATATCATCTCAACACAATAGGCTCCACCATTTCTGAGACGGTACCTCTAAACTTGAGAAGATGCCTTTGTAACATCCTTGAATACTCTGAGAAAATTGTGACTCACAATTTTTGCAATATCTTGCTCCGAATAACCTCTTGAAAATAGGGCAGCAGGTATCAAATAGAACTTAGCGTATTCGTTGAACACTGGCCGATAATTTGAATCCATATCTGTTCCAAGGGCAACATGGTCGATGCCCACTGCGGCGATTAAGGCTTCAATTTCATCAACGTAATCAGCAAATGACTTGCTGCTTATCCCTGCCGGCCAGGCACCGATAACACCTCCTGTGTCTGCAATTAGTTGAGCATGGTATTTACTGATATGACGAGGGTGATAGGGCTTCTTGCTGTGCAGGCTACTATGGGAAAGGACAAGAGGATGGGAGCTGAGTCTTGCGGCATCTGACACGGCTTTTTCGGAAGCGTGAGCCATATCTATGATAAGGCCCAATCGATTCATCTCAGAGATTACCTGCTTGCCAAATTGCGACAGGCCTTCGTGCCGGGGAGGATCCGTTTGGATATCTCCCAACTCATTTATATGATAATGGACCAATTGAATACTGCGTATACCATTCTCATGAGCTTCCTGAACTCTTTCAAGCTTACCTTCAAGAAAGTCTGCCCCTTCACAAGACATGATTATTCCGACCCTACTGTCTTGACTTACATCGTTGATATCGGCAAATGATTTGATGTGCAGTAAGTCGAATTCTCTTATCAGCCCCCTAATTTTATTGAGCTGCCGCTTGTGGTCAATATAAGCCTCTCCTGAATCAAACTCGCGCACAGCAGCAATGCGAAGAGGCTTATCTTTAACACCGAGCAGGGCTCGGTCTGAGACTGCAGCAATATGGGTAATGATCGGACTTACTGCTTTGAGCTGTTCTAATGTCTGCTCTACAAATGACCCTAACCCTCCCCCACTCGCTTCGATGACCCATTTTTCATAATCGGTAGGATTTTCCAAATCAGCGTGAAATTTTCCAGGATGCGAATGCAAATCGATAGGAACGTATTTCGTTAGTAAAGCCTTTCCCGCGGCTATATCATCTTGACTAAGCCGCATACCCAGCGGGGGAGGCACTATTTCATAGGCCGAAATAGCGGGTACTCTCAAGGTAGCAGCCAAGGCTAGAGCAGAGGTACATATTTGACGGCGGGTTAGTCCATTCTTCATAGAGTTCAACTTCATTTGTAGTTGCAATGATAATGACACCACCTATAAAAACTATTTTCATAGGTGGTGTCATTATGTAGAAGATAATTGTGCCTGTCAATGGACAGCAAAAAACCAGTAGGCATGGTGACTAATCTGCCCCGTCGTGCATGGCCCTCAAAATCGTCAACGCTGCTGGCCGTCACTGTCGGGATCAACTCGACACTTTAATCGATTGTCGACTCACCCCGGTTAGCTATACACAGCTGCTCTCACTTTTTGTCAGAACTAAAGGCCTTTTGGCTGACGTCACTGAGATAGCTTTGACACCTTCAATATTGAAGCATTTCTATGTCGCCGAAGAATTTTGCACGTGCCTAGTCGCGTGCTCAATTGGCTTGTTTACGCATTTTCTCTTTCTTGAGGCCACCGAATAACGATTGGGCAACTGCAGTATCCCAACAGTTACCATGACTCTTGCACTCATCCAAGACTGATTCCATATAGAGAAGAATCCGTCAGGTCATGAAAATTCCACACCTAATTGACAAACCCGTCGCGGAGAACTAGATTCCAAATACACGCGAAATTATCCAAGAGCGTGAAGATCTTCGACCGCATATCACAGGATTTTCGGATGAAGCGGCCTCGTCGGCTTTATCCGCAGTTCATGCAAGTATTTGCTGCAGACAATTTCTCGTTTCCCACCGACTGCTTCCTTCAACTGTGGTCGTCGGTATAACGCGCCCTTACGATCATCACGAGCCTGCTGAGTACTGGGGGGTTGAACATGGACTTCCTATTGAAAATGATTACCCGATGACCCTTTCATCAAGAGCTCTACTCTGTTGAAGTTTCTCGTACTTGTCGACCAAAAGGACCATCTTGACACCACGTATAGTCTTAACTTGCCGCTGGCCTGAAGAGGTTGAAGTCTCACTGCGAAACCGTTTTCAAGTCCAAACAGTTTCTGATTCGACCGCGCTCAGCGACGAATTGATCATACAAGAGTGCAATACATTTTATCCCAATGTCCTTGCAACAACATCGGGCGACAGAATTTCGGCGAACACAATTCGTCAACTACCCAATTCGGTCCGGCTCATTGCGAACTACGGCGCCGGAGTCGACAAAATTGACTTGGCAAGCGCCGCGGCCCGGAATTTTTGCGTGAGCAATACGCCAGACGTCGTAACTGAATGCACCGCCGATCTAACTATCGGCCTCATAATCTCTTCCTGTCGGCAATTTTATCGTGCTGAGTCAATTCTTCGAAATTCTGAATGGCACGGGTTCGAATTGTCTGACTATTTTGGCACGCGGGTTTTTGGTAAAGAGCTTGGTATTGTCGGTTTGGGAAGAGTCGGCCGTGCCGTGGCAAAACGAGCATATGCATTTGGTATGAGAATCTCTTACTATAGCCGACGCCGTGACTTAGAGTTCGAGCGACAATGGGATGCTAAGTTTGCGCCCACTCTGGATTCCCTACTTTCTCAAGCCGAGGTCCTAACATTACATTGCCCATTAACCGAAGAGTCTCGTTACATGATCGACGAGCATGCACTCGATAAAATGAAACACGGAGCAATTCTGATAAATACGGCGCGAGGCGCATTAGTCAAAGAAAAGGCACTGGTCGACGCGTTACTTTCGAAGCATATCGCGGCAGCGGGACTCGATGTCTACGAAATGGAGCCTGTTGTTCATGAGAAATTGCGAGAAATGGAGCAAGTAACTTTATTACCTCACATTGGCACAGCAACCCGCGAATCAAGAATAGAAATGGGATTTCGTGTAATCCAAAATATTGAATCGTATTTTGAATACGGTCACGCATATGACGCCATTCTACGGTGACTATAGCCTAAGATTTGCGACCGAGCCTGAGAGTTACCGATCCTGATAATCGTGCCTGTGTCAGATCAGATCAAGGAATCGAACTTTGCCTCATGCAGCTCGCGCCCTTCGGGCAGAGGCCCTATTGAAATCCTACTGCAACACATCTTACCTTGATGCGATCGCTAGTTGCTGTAGTCATCGAGCCAAGCATCAAGGTCGGCCTGTAACGCGTCGCGCTCTGGCTAGACTTTCTTGCGAAGCGCGATCTCGTAGAACTCCTCTTTCACCGTTCGGTGGAAGCGTTCGCAGATTTCCTTGGTTTACTGGCTGTAGGCTCTTGTCCTTGTGTGCTGACGCGGACCTGACCTTGCACCGGATTTTCCAGAGCAAATTCCAGCACCGCCGGATTACCCCCTTCAACTAAATCGAAATGTTCGACAATCTATAATAACGTCATATCCACATTGTCGACGGTAGTCTGAAGCCCGCTCAAACGGCTTCTATACTCGGAGCTTTAATGTCTTTCTGACCGAACATACATCCTTTACTCCATCGTTATCACAACTTTGCCCTTTCCGTGAGATGAGCGCTCCAAGTCAGCTATCGCGAAAATCGAATCATCTAGCGGAACAGTATGACTAATGTTTGTATCGAGCACGCCTATAGAAGCCATATTCAGGAGACACGAAAGTACGTCGCTTGCCGGCTTCGAGACAACTAATTTTTGGCGTCTATTTAACAGCCGCGAAAGTGCCTTCTTACTGGTTGGATTAAGATCGAGAAATACGCCACTGCCCGACCTAAAGAACGGTTCGGCATTGCGGAAAGTCATTGTGGCGGATGTATCCAAAACAGCATCGTACTTTCCATGGTAGTCAGATAGATTTTTTGACGTGTAGTCCACCGGTCGCTCTACGCCAAGCCGAACGGCATCGTCAAGTGCGCCCCCATTACAACTTCCGTCAACGCGCACCCCTACGCTATTTGCAATCTGAACTGTTGCACGTCCTACGCCACCCATGCACCCATTGACGAAGATAGAACTTCCACGCTGTAGTGCACCATACTTGAAGAGGCTGAACCATGCTGCCGTCCCTACTGTGGGCAGGCAGGCAGCAATTTCGTGAGACAACGCGGGGGGCTTTAGCTCAACAAGATATTCGTCAACAACGACGGCATTCGCGAAGCTACCCGACATATCGCGAAGATCTAGCATACCAACCACAGCGTCGCCTGGCTTTAGTCGTGTCACTCCTTCTCCGATTATCGCGACAACACCGGAGAAATCGCGCCCCATGCCGCGTGGCAGTAGCCTCCCTGCTAGCCTTTTCAGCACACCGTTTCTAACCTTCCAGTCCAAGGGGTTCACAGACGCCGCCTTCACATCAACGCTCACTTGCCCCAATCCCGGCGGCGCTAATTCAAAATCTTCCAGCCTCATGCGTTCTGGCCCGCCAAACTTATGATATTGGATCCGTTTCATCGGGTATCACTTCGCAAAAGGCGCCTAGCCGTCATTCCAGATAGGAATTTACTCTTACGATACTGCCTGCCTCGAGCGAGCCAACAGCGAGCTGCAGCCTCAAACCTTCGAGCAGATAATCATACCTGCCGCGTGCGAGACGCACGCGAGCGTCCAAGTACGTTTGCTGTGCATTCAGCACATCGACGGTTGTTCGCGTGCCGACCTGAAAGCCGTTTTCGGTCGCCTCCAGTGCCGCTCTTGCCGAGATCGCCGACAAGCGCAAAGCCTCAACATTGGCAATCTGAGAGACAACACCAATATAGGCATCGCGCGTCTCCTGCTCCACCATTCGCTGTTCAAGTTCCAGCGTCGCTTGCACCGCGTCTCGATACGCAGCCGCTTCGTGAATATTAGCTCGAATGACTCCACTCGAAAAAAGCGGCATACGAAATTGAATACCAATGACATTCTGGTCGTAGTCAGTTGTGTCAAACAGGTTGTTACTATCGCGCTGAATCAGACTACGGTTGGCTACAAGATCAAAAACTGGCCAGCGCTGTGCGCGGGCAATATCTATGTCACGCGCCGCGACTCTGGTTTCGTTTCGACGCGCCAAAAGCCGTGGGTTGCTCTCCAGCGCGCGCTGAACCCACGCCTCGCTACTCTCGGGCTCGGGTGGCACCAGCTGAAGCCCTTCATCGAGTTTTGCCAACGCCGAGATTGGCGTTCCAGTCAGGGTGCGTAAGCGCTCCATTGCGGCCAAATTTGCGCGTTCGGTTGCGATAACCAACGCTTTGGCCTGATCGTATGCCGCCAAGGCCTCTTTAACATCTGTACCGGCAATCAAGCCAACAGACCGCATATTCTCGGTCTGTTCCCGTTGCTTTTTCGCTGCTTGTAGATTCCCGTTCGCCGCTTCCACTCTATCTTGTGCGGCAAGCACTTCAAAGTACCGGATTGATACCTCAAGCAGGAGATTCTGAAATTCTGCCTCGTATCGTGCCGTTTCCGCCGCCCCATGCATTTTCGACTGGCCGAGCTTTAGCCAACGCGAGCGATCTATCAGCGTTTGGCGTAGTTCGATCGAGTAAAACTCATTGTCCGTGCTGTTCGACGCGTCACGAAGCCCGATCGCACCGCTGGGCAACAAACCAACTCTCAGGCCATCCTGAACAGTTTCATCGATGGTGGCCACGACACCAATCTGGGGAAGCATCTCGCCACGGGCGCGTGGCTCGCTTTGCTTCACCGCCCGGAGAACTGCCGCGGCTCGTTTCAGTCCAGGATCATTGTCAATCGCGAGCCGAGATATTTCCGCCAGATCCATTGCACCCGCGGACGACACAAAAAACAATGTTGTTAGTGCGACCCAGGAAAGATCGCGAAGGGCCAGCGGCGCCTTGCGGCAGTTTTTCTTGCCTACGCTCGCCATGCTGATCATTGATGATTCTCCATTACGCCACCCGAGTGAGGTGCGTCGATTGAATGTCTGCGCTCGATCAATGAATAGACCGCAGGAACGACTACCAGTGTTAACAGCGTCGAACTGAACATTCCGCCGATAACGGCTACCGCCAACGGCCCGTTGGTGTCGGCACCCGCACCGAAACCAAGCGCTGCCGGCGCCATCGCTAGAATGACGGTAGCCGAGGTCATCAGCACCGGTCTTAGTCGAATTGGGCAGGCATTCCGCAACGCCTCATCAACAGACTGACCGTCAGCGCGAAATTGATTTGTTAGATCGACGAGTAGAATTGAATTCTTGGCTACCAGACCGATGAGCAACACCATTCCGATCATCGAGTACATATTGAGCGTGTGCCCACTTAGCCACAAGAGAAACAATCCGCCAACAATCGCCAACGGCTGCGCAGTCATTACAATTAGAGGTTGTATAAAGGAATTGAACTGGCTGGCCAGAACCATGTAAACAAGTACAGTAGCCAGCGTAAACGCAAAACCAATGTACCCCCCCGTTTTGTCGAGCTCGCGGGCCTGACCTTTCAGTTGGACCGTATAGCCGAGGGGTAGAATTTCGCGCGCTAACGTATTGATCGCAGTGACCGCGTCCGCCAACGGTATTGTTGGTGATGCAAAAAAGTTTCCTGAATAGCGCAGTGCATAACGGCTGATTACTGCGGGCCCGACCGAATCTTTAATCTCAGCCAATGTATCAAGACGTATGAGTTCATTTTGATTGTTACGCAGGAAAATCTTATCCAAGTCATTCGGCACCTCCAATTGCGACGGGGCCGCTTTGACACGAATGTCATAACGTTCGCCATCACCGGGATCGTCATTGTACTTCGCCACATCGATTCCACCGGAAAGCATGTTGACGGCGAGAGCAACGTCGGAGGAGGACAAGCCCATCTCTGCTGCAGCAACGCGATCCACACCGAAACGCAATTGCGGCAAGCTTAATTCTAGATCGAGATCAATCCGACCAATGCCGGGTACTTGATCGAGCCGCTCGTAAAGCAGAGTGCTCAGCCGCGCCACATCACCGAGTACCGGTCCAGTCACCGCAAACTGTAGCGGCTCACCACGTTGGCCGCCGATTGGCGACGGTGGCGCAGCGAATGCCTTGATACCGGGTATCACGGCCAACTCGCTGCGTATCTCAGTGAGAAAGTCCTGCGTTCGTACGTCGCGTTGGCCTCGCGGCAACATTCTGACAAACGCAAGTCCGGTGTTGGCCTGCCCGCCTGTGCCAAGTCCAACTGCTGTGAAATACGTCTGAATTTCGCTATGGCTCCCAAGTACTCCTTCAATCTGCATGAGGTAAGCATTCGTTGCTTCAATCGATGTACCGAGCGGTGCCCGGAAATTGACAATAAAACGACCTTCATCCTCCTCAGGAATAAATGTCTTGCCAATCGCTCCAAAGAAATAGCCGCTCGAAAGAACAACCACTAATGTGGCAGCAACAACCGTCCAACGATGGCGCAATGATGACTCGAGCACTCGCCGATACGCTCGATCCAGTTTCTCAAGCAACTGCGTTAACCACGAATGCACGGGGCCATGCTTGCGACGAACATCGAGATAACGAGAGCACAGCATGGGCGTCAAAGTCAGCGAGACCAAGAGGGACACAAGGACGCCTGACGTTACAACCACTGCGAAAGACTGAAAAAAGCGGCCGATAATTCCACCTAGAAAAATTACCGCACCGAATATCGAGACCAAAGTAAGACTCGCGGCGACTACAGCGAATACGACTTGATCCGTACCATGGATTGCGGCAGTAACCGGGTCCGGGTCAAGATCCTCCCGGTGCCGGTAGATGTTTTCGAGTACCACGATTGCGTCGTCGACGACGACGCCGATCAACAGTAGCAAAGCCAGCAATGTTAGCGAATTGAATGTATAGCCAAGAAAATACATTAGCGCGACGGCACCGAGCAACGATACCGGTATCGCCGTTGCGACGATTAGTGTCGATCTAAAACTCCGGAGAAAAAACCAGACAACCAGTCCCGCGAGTATCGTTCCTTCTAGCAGGTGAGCCTTGAGTGAGTCTACAATTTCGTAAATCAGTTCTGCATCGTTCGAGGCAAGGTCAATTGTCAGTCCTGGTGGAAGTTGTGGCCTGATTTCTTCATCCAGTCGTCGAGAGACCTCCTCAACTACCGCAATTGTGTTGGCATTACTGACTTTGACAATACCTATGCCCACTGTCGGAAGACCATTGAAACGTGCGATTTGTCGATAGTCCGCCAGACCATCGACCACAGTCGCGATATCGCCCAGCCGTATTGGCGCATCATCGACGTAGCGAACAATCATCTGTTCGAGGTCCGCCGGGGAATGAAACTCAAGGTCCAGATTAATGAGTTTTTCAATCTGCCCGGAAACCAAGAAACCTCCGGGGAGCTGAACATGTTCGTCGCGGAACGCGTTACGAAGGTCTTCAGCCGTGATGCCGAAACCCGCCATTCGATCCAGATTTACTTCGACGCGAATGGTTCTTTGCCGTTCACCGCCCAAGCGAACTTCGCCGACGCCATCAACGGTTTCTAGCTGTTTCTTTATGACGTTTCTTGCGTACTGATTGAGTTGTTGTAGTGTTCTGTCGCCACGCAATGCAAGCCACATCACCGGTGAAGCA
>TARA_R110002049_G_scaffold9642_1_pt1 | contig 32690 bp, 45 predicted proteins | sample TARA_R110002049 | Tara Oceans TARA_R110002049 (sample SAMEA4396941) | marine metagenome | biome: Polar Biome; feature: [SRF] surface water layer (ENVO:00010504); material: water (ENVO:00002006), including particulate matter (ENVO:01000060) such as... | depth 5 m
GGTGCCGCCACAGCGCCATCTGCATTTGATGTAATGCCAGTGACAGACAGATTGCCAGCTAGAGCTGTCGTCCCCGCCACATTTAGTGTGTCCTCGGACTCATCCCAAAGCAACTTTTTCCCAGCAGTCGCACCGAATAAGGTTACATCGTATCCTGTATCGTCAACTCCTACTGTAACTGCTCCCGCAGCAGTAAGCCCTCCATCTTTAACTAAAAGGCTGTCAATAGTAACGCCAGTATCAGCAGTAGTTTCTGCGATAGTATCAGTAGAGATTACTGAGCCAGATAAAGCCGTGAAGTCGTTCGCCTCAAACTGGAAGTCTAAAGCACCTGCAAGAGATACCCCTATAGTGTCAGCTGCTGGAAAATAGATACCAGCATTCGTGTCACCAGTGTTGCTCAGAGCTGGCGCTCCTGCTGTGCCATCACTAAGAGTAACTTGCCCTGTAGCACTTAAAGTAGTTGCTGAAACAGCACCAGAAAGAACATCAGGTGTTGGGCTAATTAGCTGAAACTGAGTTCCGTCATAACCGCAAATCACAAAGTTATTTTCAGTAATGTCTCCAGCAGCAAGAACAGCACCACGTTTTTGCACTGCTTTAGCACCTAGCGCATTAACATTAATAGTAGTTGCGCCTGTATTAGTTCCTCCAGCTTTAAATGTAACAATGTCACCAGCAGCATAGGCTGTACGAGCAGGACTAAGAGTTACAACAATAGTATCTGTTCCAGAAGACGTAGCATGACGATCTCTATCTAGATCTTCTGAAAGCGCCTCTAAAGTTGTTCGAGCTGTCGTTGCATCAGCATCATCAACTAATGTTCCAATAAATGCAGTCATGCCAACAAGACTAGACTGAGCGCCTAAGTTAATAAGAGCATCAGCTGATGAGTTCCAACCTACAAAAGAATTAGCAGCAGGAACAGGCAAGACTGCTGAAACTGAACTAGCTGTTTCCTTATCAAGAGAGAGTGATCTGCCAAGATCTCTAAAGTTATCTTGGATACCCATTGCAAGCTTGTCTAAAGCACCTTCATGGGTATTAGCACTGAAAGCATCATTCTCAATGTAGTCAACTGATTGTGTCTGAGGAACCTGACGTTCAATAACAAGCTCTTCAGCAGCAGAAGGAGCTGTAACCATTGTTACGTTGCCACCACTGTTAACACCAGCGTTAGACACACTGTAATGCGTTGTAAGAGTCTTTAAGACTTTTGCACCAGTAGCTGCGGTAACAAGGTAAACTTTAAGGTCTGAGTCAGCAATAATCTTAAAGCTGTAAGCAAAGACCGTTGTAGACCCGTTGCCCGTATACTCCATGCGGGAAATAGTTGTTGTGATGGTCATTGCCCTGTCCTATTCACTTTTTCCAAATTATCACTAGTTCTCATTATGTCGCCAAGCTTAAGATAAAATAATGTGTTACCAGGAATCATTCGCTGAGTTGTAAGCCTTGTGTTGTGATCGACATTCCCTGTAACGACATCACCAAAAATACTAGAAGCCCTTGAAATAGTAGTAAGCGAAGGAGATATCTGACCAGCAGCGTATCTTCTAGAGAAGTTCTGTCTTTCTCCAATCATAGGTCTAAGACCAATATTTCCATCACTTATGGCTTCTACCATGTTATTAGCTTGGAAATACCAGCCAAGCAATCCACTTTGGTCAATCCCGTCTGCAACAAAACCAGCTAGGCTCTTTTCCTGGCTCATATTATTCATACGATCTCTGGCAACAGAAATCATGCCTCCAGTGAAGACAGCCATCATAGCCCCGTGAAGCTGAGCTGCATCTTTGTACTGCAACCCAGGAACCAAAACTTTGTTTGCTGCTGCAAATCCAAAAGATTTATACTGAGCAATTAATCGACCAAAAGTGTTATGAACCCAAAGAGGCTGATCTCCAGCACCAGGAGTAACAACAGTAGCGTCAACATCTCTAGCTAAAGCTGCTCTGTACTTAGTCTGAAGTTTCTTAGCATCACCTGGTTTAAATCCAGGCAAGTCATCCCAAAGCTGTGTATTGGGAAGCCTTACATCATTAATAGTCTCTCCGTGAACTTTAAAGATTTGTGCAATTTTCTTAGCATCATCTATATTAAACCCAGCAGACAACATCCTAGCTTGACCAGCTTTGCTAAGAGTTCCGCTACTCCAAGAAATTGCATCCCCAAGCATTTTATGGCTAACAGCAATACCCGCTGCTTGTTTAATCATTGCGTTCCAGGGAGATAAAAGGTTTGCAATAAAGAAACCATTTGTCAGATAACCCATTGCAGCCTCTGCTTTACTAAAGCGAGGAGCCATGTCCTGCATACCTGTAAGGCGCATAGCAGTTGTCTGAAGCGCCATATCTAGTGCAGTGCCAGCAAGCTTTACTTCGTTGCCAGCAGCTTTTGCCATCTGAAGATCAGAAACAGCAAACTTTGCCATCTTAAATGAGTCTTGTAACCCAACCTGCATAACGATACGAGCAGCATCACTAAGTGAAGCAAAAGTAGCTCCACCAAGCATAATTATATTATTAAAGTCCATAATGAGACGAGCAGCACGACTAGAAATGCCATATGGATTTTCAGGCAACCCGTAGATGCCTCGTAAGATATCCCTCAATCCTTCTATAGCTTTTACATCAGAATTAAGTCGTTCTTCAATCTTTTGAATACGTTCATTGCGAACGCTAAGAGGAATTTTCTTGTTATCTTGAATACCTAAAATAAGAGCTTTAGCTTCATTTCTAATTTCTTCAACTTGATCTCGCATATCAACTCGACCAAATTTTCGTGCTAACTCAGTATCTGTTGATACAATCCGAACATAAGACCTAAGAATGTCGTCAATGTCGTTAACTAAGAAATCGTCAAATAACTCTTCATTTATATCAAGATCACGTTTTTGGAACACACCACGAGGACCAGCTAATCCATCCATTCCTTCAATAGGTGTTCCGTTATCAAGTATGCGATCTACTTGAGCATTAATCTTTTTTACATCAGGTGTTAACCCACGAGAAGATTGATCTCTAATAATAAGCATAACGAGGTCTGATCGTCTTTTATAAACCTCTGATACATTCCAAACTCTAGGGACGTAGTTACTAACTACTTGTTCAGGTTTAATTAACCCAAGGTTAACAGCATCTTTTCCATAATAGTCAAACATCTCACGAACAGATTTTACTGAATCGTCTACTTCTTTAATTCCAGAAGCCTTACCAGAACGCAAGCTTCCTGTAATCATCCTACGAAACTCAGCAATAGACATAGCTGAGCGGTTAACTCCAACAAGATCAGAGAATTTATCTCTAACTGCTGATACAAAAACACCTTCTGACTTGCCAGTAGTTCTTAATCGATAAGCTTTGTGAGCTGAGCTAATAGAACTTAAAAGCTGAACTAATGCACCCATGTGCTGTTTTGCGAGAGTCTCTACAGACGCCTCGCTTGCAACACCAGCCATGTTTTTTTCTTTAAGCGTGTTGCTTTCAACAAGCCTTTCAGATGTTTCTGAGACTGATTTAAACGGAGAGGCTCGTGTTCTTGCTCCTGGGAACATCATTTGCTGTGCAGAATCAAGAGGAGCCCAAGTAGGAACATCTCCTGTTTTAGGAGATCTAGACCTACGAGCTTGAGGACGGCCAAGCGGTTGATTGCCTACACCTGGTGCGTTCCGTTTAGAACCAGGCATTTCCCTAGATCCACCAAGACCCATTCTACTAAAATCAGCTTCTGTGCCTTTAAATACTATCGGACCTTCTGAAAGGTCTTTATTAATGTCTTCTCCAAGTTTAATTAATTTATTTGCTTTTACAGAAGCAGCGTTATGTCTACCTACTGCTATACCACCAACTAGACCAGCGCCAAAAACACCAGATGCAAAAATTCCTGCAACTACTTCAGTTTTGCTTCTTTCTGGTTGAATAGCAGCAAGAGTGCCTTCTGTAGCAGCACCAGAGAGAAGTCCAGCTTTTAAACCAGACTTAGCACCTTGAGCAAAGGTACTTATTCTACTGGCAGCTTTAATAGCAGTAGCACTTCCAAAAAGAAGAGCTAAAGGATCTGCAATGCTTGCAATTGCAACTGCTCCAAAAGAACTGCTCATAGGAACTGAGCTTAAAATTTCCCTGTCTTTTATTCTTTTTTGAGCAGACTCAAGGATAATCTGAGTTTCTCTTGGAGAACGACTATACATAACGTCTTCAAGAAACTGAGTAGGAATCCAAGGTTGCTCAAGAGCGTCATAACCGACTACATCTTGTATCCCTCTTGAATTATATTTTTCAAAAATAAAATTAAACCCAGCAGCAAAAGTGTTTTCTGTTCTAAAGGCCGCACCAAGAACTTCTGAAAAACTATAATCAGATTCAATAGGAAACCTATCCCATATATCTGAACGAAAGCTAAGTTCACTAGGTTGTAATACTTGAGCCACTAGTCTTCGCCTTCTTCAACAACAGGAATAATATCTGTATTAACTCCGCGATTTGCTTGTTGTGTTATTATTTTTAAAAGGTTGTCTGAAACTGACTGAGAAATAGGAGTAAGACCTGTTTTTACTTTTTTCTGCATTCCAGTAAGAACATCATCAATGTTTGCAACGACATCAGTTTGCGTAACTTGCTCAATAACATTTCCAACAGCATCTCTAGTGCTAGAAACTGCATCTCTAATAGGCACAGTAAACTTTCTTTTAAACATAAGTTTATCTATTTCCGCTTGTCTTCCAACGGCACCCTTTGGGTTATTAGGCGTATAAATATATGGAAGACCTTTTCTTATATTTGGACTAGTTTCAATGCCTTGTGAATAATCTATAAGAGGCTCACCTTTTATAAAAATATGCCATTGTGGATTTCCTTTATTGTCATATCCTATAAAATTAGTAGCAACGTCATCTCCTATATCAAGATTTTCTTGATTCTTTTCGTTGTTTATAAAACGACCATCTTTATCAAATAAATTTTCTGTTCTATTAAAAAGAATGCTTGGCTTTATGCGTCGAACTAAATCTAAGTTTGGATCTTCAGCAAGACGTGCATTTTCTTTTTTAGAAATTATAGTCAATAAATCTCTAGCAATTTCTTGTCTTGCTAAAACACTTGAACCGCCATACCAATCAGAAAACTTTTCATGGTCAGGTTGATTTTGTCCAATAGCAGTTCCGCGACTACTCATTGTTAATCCAGGTTGACCAAAAGATGTTAAACCAAAAACATCTTTTACTCTGCTGGTAGCTATTTTTATAATTGATTCATTATCAAGAGTTGTAGTTTCAGCTAACCTAACCGTAACTATGTCAAGAAAATTTGACATTTGCTCAAATTCTTCTTTATCTAAATCTATCGTTTCTTGATAAAAAGGAACACCCGAGGTAAGAAGCGTTACACTTTCTGCAACATCTGCAAAAAGTTTTTCTGTCATACTAGCAGTTGCTTCTGCAAAAATTGCCATACGATCAGCTTCACTAAGACTTTGTATAAGTCTTAGTGTTCGAAGATCAGAATTTTGTGATGCATCAAAAGCTGCTTGATCGTCAATTCCAAGAACCTGAATACGACCAAGTTTACCAAAAGCAGCAGGGTACTCTCCTTTTGCATGAGAATTATCAAAAAGATCAATTAATGTTTTTAACTCGCTTTCGCTTTCGGGTTTTAAACCTAAATCAAAATTATTATTTTTATTAAGGTTAGAAAGGATCTCAATAGCCATACCTCTATCAAGATCGTCATCTCTTTCGGTACTTGGGTTAAGAATAATTGATTTTAAGACGTTAAGTTCATTAGGTGGAATTACTCCATATTTTTCAGCTCTGTTAACTAAAAAAGCTGCGCCAACACCAATCTCTCTTTCTCCTGTTTGTTCGTCAGTTTGGAAAAAGTTTTCAGATATAAGTTGTCCAAGAGTTTTGTCAGGGCTCCGGTTTTTTTCTGGAATCCTTAATTGTTCCTGTATTTGAACAGGAACTTTTATGTCCATTTGAGATTGAATGGCTTTTTTTGCAGAAGAATCATTTATATCTACTGTCCTGTTTTGTAATCCTTCTAATGTAATAGAAAGATCCATTTTTTCTTTAACATCTTTAGATGCTGTTCTAATACCCTTAAGATGTGAACCTAATGCAATTACAAGATTAGGTTTATTATTTGTATTTGCTTGAATAATTGTATCTGTAAAATTTTCTACAATTTTGTCAGCTGCTGTTTTTGAATCAGCGTTAACAATTTGTTTATGAAAATCAATAGCTACAGCTGATGCTGTATATACTTGCTTTAAATCTTTTAAATCTTTTTCAATTTCAGGCTGTGGGTACGGAGAAGAAATAATTCTTTCTTCAAGTTGTTGTATGTTTTTAGCAAACGAAGAAAGCTGACCTTGAATAACTGCAAAATCATCTGGGTCTGTATAATCTGATAAACCAATAACTGTTTCTAAACTTCCTGCTTGTTCATTTAAAGAACTAACAAAAGATTTACTTCCTTTTATATAGTTAGATTTTTTATGACCTACCTGGGTCTTAGCTTGATTAATTATAGTATTAGCTGCTCTAGCATCTAAGTGAGTAAATTGTTCAATGCCTCCAGCATCTACAATACTGTCTGGATTACTATTTATTCGATAATATGCATGTTCCAGTTCTATTTTTTCAAGCAACCCATTTTTAAGCTCAGTAACTCCAACACTACCAAGAATGTCTCTCTGCTCTTCAATTGCACTCATAGCATTTTGAACAGCAGCTCTAGTCTTCATGCCTCTAAAGCCTTCAGGCGCAAGGTCTTTTGCTACATTGTCAATCATCCTACCAAGCTGAATAGGAATAATTCTTTTTTCAGTAATTTTAGCTTGCCGTAAAACTTGCAGCCTACTCCGTTGACTATCTTTTTTTGCACGAACAAGAAATCTTGCTTTGTCATCTTCTGTAAGTGAATAACCAGCGTCTTTAACTATTTTTGCGTAAGCAGAATCTTGACTTTTATTAAAGTCTTCTACCTGTTTAGTCCAAATAGCGTAATCATCAGGATCTAAGTTAGCTTCAAACTCTGCTGACTCTTTATTAAATTGAAGAGTAAGCTCTTCAAGTTTAATAGCACTAGAACGATTAACCATCTGAGTGCCGTAAGCATTAAGTCTTTTACCAAGATCCATCAAAGACCTATTAAATGGGTCTTGAGTCTGCCGAGCATAAGGCTGGGTTGGGTCTACATTTATAAGACCTGTACCTCTAGCAGTAGGCTGTTCTGTTCTTTGAAAACGTGGAGCGCGAGCCATTTAATATCCTACAGATAATCTTAAAACTAAAAGAAACCGCTAATTGCACCAGGTATTCTTGATTTTTCAGCTGCTTTCTGCTGATCCAAGAATTGTTGCCGTTGAGCCGCAATTGTTTTTTCAGCTGTTTCTTTACGAATTTTTGCACCTTCTTGCTGGCTTTCAACTCTTTTTAGAGCAAGATCTTTATTACGGTTAGAAATCTCAAGTTCAAGCGCAGCATCAAAATCAGCGTTTACTGCTGCGTCTTCAATTTCAATAGAACGCTGTTCGTTTGCTGCAACTTGAGATGTAATCCCAGCTAAGCGTTCTTCAGTCTCGGAACGCTGAATAGCAGATTGTATACCAGCACGTTCTAACTCATACGTTTCTGTAATGTTTAACATCTTTGTTGTGTAATCAACTTCTGTTTGCAATCTTTCAAGACTGCCGGTTATTACATCAGATGTTTGTCTAATACCAAGAGTGCCAGCTTGAGCAGCAGCATTTGCTATCAAATTCTGTTGTTGATCTGTTATTTCTTTACGCCGCATAGCAGCACTTCTTCGAATTTGATCTAAAGAAAGACTAACTATTTCGTCAGTAGACTTTTGACGGTCTTCAATACCTTTTTTCGAAAGATTTAAATTAGCAAGATCTCTAGTAATAGCTTGTTGTCCAAATTCAACAGATCTATCTGCACGAGCACTTTTTTCAGCATTCTCTCTTGCTCTTATAGCTGCTGCATCTGTTATTGATGTTTTTTCACTTTCGTAAGCTTTTTCATTTAAATCGTAAAGAGCAATAAGCTCTTGTGCATTCATAGCTGCAATCTCAGCATTTGAACCAGCAGTGCTAGCTGCGGCTGAAGCTTGCTGATAGTTACCAAAAGCGTTTGCTACTTGACCACCTAATTTAAGAGTCTGCCCAAGCGGACCACCTGAAAAAGTATTAAGAGCACTAATGCCTCTACCAATTGTACTTACAGCACCGCCAAGAAATGAAGATGCGCCTAGTACACTTGCTCCTGCACCAACAGCACTAGCAGCTAATGCACCGCTTCCTGCCATTGATGCACCGGCAGCAGCAGCACCAGCAGCACCCCATGAACCTAAAGCACCTAAAGCAGCACCACCAGTAGCTACAACAGCAGCAACAGGTAAGACAACTTTAGCTACCTTCTTAAAAACTCTAGTAATACTGCTAAAGAATCCCATAACTAAGCCTGACTAAAGTTTCCAGCTATAACGATAGCGTTTAAGCTAAAGTCATAAGGTTGATTACCTGTAATCGTAATTTCCCCATCTCTTGACCAAGAGCTATTAAGAGTAACTGTATAGGTTCCAGTAAAAGCATCTGGAGCTGAGCCCATTAAATCTCCACTCTCTCTATACAAAATGTCATCTCCATTAATAGAACTACCAAGAGATTCTCTAAGAAGAAGAGAAACCTGATGAGTTCTACTTTTAACGCCAAGACTGCTGCCTCTTGAAATATTTGGAATCTGAGGAAGCGTAACTATCGTGTGACTAAAAGGCATTCCTGCCTCAATAGCTGTACCAGTCGCTGCAAGCGTAATATCTCCATTAGCAACAAGCTCACTTTCGACTACAGCAGCATCAACTTTTACAGTTACGGTTTCTGCTTCAAGATGCCAAAGTGCGCCTGGTGAAAGAGTTGCAGATCCTGCAAAACTCATTGCACAGTCAGTGTTTAGTGTTGGATCTTCCATTTCAACATATCGGACTACAGCGCCGTTTATAGTGCGTTTAACAATTGTCCACACAGCACTAGTCTCTTCAATCCCGGTAGAAGCAACTGGAATACTTTCTACAGACTCATAAAGACCATCTGTAACCCATTTAGACCAAGCAAGAACGCCATACTTCTCATCATAGGTTGTATGGGTCATCGTGCCGTCATTACAGACAGCTATAACACTACGATAGGGATTTTGAGAGTAAGCTAGTTCTACAAACCCTGTTCCAGATAGATGATCTGCGGCAAAGGTAAGGTCTGCGGTTTCGTATAAGGGTGTCGTGCCAGCAGCGCCTAATCGATTAACGCTAATTGCAATTAGTCTTCCTCGTGTCTGCTGGACAAAAGCAATTGATTTACTTGTTTCTACGGGCTGAACTAAAGCAGAGCCTTCATAAGAAATAGGACGGATTGCAGCGTCACCAGGAGTTATCGCACCAGTACGACGCCATTCACCTCTGCTTGTCCCAGATAGAAGATCGTTGTCGAGAGAACTAATCCAACGAATAGGGTTCGCTCGTTTAGCAGCAACAGTGTACGAAGTAGCATCATCTACCGATGCATCATCAGGACTCATGTTTAAATAGTTTTCAGATCCAACAGCAGAATAAAAATAAGTCTGCGGAGTACCTGACGCACCAGCTAAAACAAGACGTTGTTCTGCAATAAAAACTGCTTTTGGATACCCAGTAGTATTAGAAAAAGCACCAAGACGCCATGTAGTCTGGCCTGTTGTAGCAGAAAGCGTTGTTCCAATAATGCTAGCAGTTACATGAGTTGTATCTGTAAATGCAGTGATCTTCATCCAATGCCATGTGCCACCAGCATCATTAAACCTAATCAATCTATCGTATGCACCTGTTCCGTTCGTACCGCTGGTGTCGGTTGCAAGGAAGATTGCGGTTGATGCTGTGATCGTAACCGAGCCGCTCGTGCCACTCGGCGTGAGTGTCGTCGTCGTTTGATTCGCTGGGAGATAAGGACCATCCACAAAATCAGCATTACCAATAGTCCAAGAAGTATCAGAAGTCCTTGTTAGAATTTGTGTAGGATAAGTTCCTTCAGTAAGGAACATCTGAGACTGATCTTGAGCTTTTTGAATATTAAAAAGACTAGCTGTTGCAAATGGAGTAGCAAACTCAAATACTTTTGCAGAGCTACCACCACTTGTATAAGTCGAATAGCTACTACTGTTAATGCCACTTAATTGAAAAGTATGAGTAGTCACTCCTGCAACAGTAAAGCGACGATTGTTAACTTGAGTCATCCCTGCAACGGAAGTTATCCAAACGTGATCTCCGTTTGTGTATCCATGACTAGTTGCAGTAACAACAGCAGGGTTAGCTTTTGTTATTGCTGAAATTGTTTTAGCTGCTTCTCTAACTTGATCTAAGTTTGTGTAAACTCGTGCATAAAGATTTCCAAGCTCAAGCACATACGAAGATTCATCAGACGAATCAAAATCCATTAGACGGGATTTAGCTGAGCTGTCTTTTGTTTCTGCTATAAACTTAGTTCCGTTCCTACGGTCAGCACCGCCCTGTGGGCGAACTCGCATATTTGTTAAAGTCTTTAAAGACTGCTGCCTAATTGCAAGATCAGTACGGCCATACATCTTTGGAGAAATCTCTCCTCCAATCATGGCGTTGATAACTGTGTTTGCAAGAGCCATTAATTTTCTAGCCTTACATCAGTTAAGAATGAAGAAGTAATTACTTCTACCATTCCTTCTTGCCCATCAGTTGTGCGAGCAGTTCTCATTGCGTCATCAAACATGCGCCTAGCACCCTCTTTAATAGTTGAGTTGCCAGTAAGTCGCACGGCAACTGTCTCTGCAATTTTAGCAGCCAGAGCCATTGAGAAAAGAGAATCAAACTGAGCTGGATCTATTTCACGTTTTATGTAACGGATATTTGCAGAAGAAAAGTTTCCAAGAAGCTTTCGCCCTTCTACAACCCACTCATAACTTTTATATCCGTCAACCTCAAGAACACGCAAACAATAAGGATCTGATGGCAAAACAAACTGTTCATCCCAACCCCAACTAGGTGAGATAGATTCAGCAGCTAGGTTTGCTCTTTCTATTGCAAAGTTCCAAGGATGCGATCTAGTTAGTGCATCACGAGATGAGATATAAACTGCATTACATGCTCTTGCTGCTTCTGAGTCATCAGTAAGTGACCCAATACGTTCATCCCCTAAATGGGCAAGCGCCAAATTACAGATAGTAGTTTCTGTTGTCATTCTACTGCCCTACGAAATAGGGCCGACCCCAATTAAGGAACCGGCCCATCTCATTTTAATAAACTACCTGAACCGATCAGAGCTTAATCAATGGTGTAAATGAAATAACCCATGATTGTTGCGCCTGATGGAAGAGTTCCGTCATTAATTTGAGCGTCAATTACTACGCCAGCTTGGGACGAGAAAAGTACAGTCTCATGCGTCCCAACTGTTCCGCCTGGAGTAGATGTCGTGGCTGACGAAACGTCAATCCCATCATCTAGTCCATTTGGATCAGCAGCAACAGTAGTGCCAGCGTCATTAACATAAGCTTGCCACCCAAGATCCATCGTTCGTGAAGAACCAAGAGCAGAAGCACCGATGTAAGACAACGGAAGAATAAGCCGAACCTTACCAGCAGGAAGCTTTACCAGCGTGGCAGTAGAGGTTGCATCACCAGCGGAACTACCTTGAGTAAACTCAAAGAAAGCAATCCGAAGACGACCAGCCCATTCATGAGTTTCAGGCACTTTTGCCGGAATACTCGAATACGACTCAGCGTATTGAACCGAGGTTTCTGTAGTTACAGCCATTAGATCAGTCCTTTCTTAGCTCGGATCACAAGCAATTTCGACAACTTTTTCGTCTTCGATACGAGTCGCGCCGACTGAAAGCTCGGTGTAGACCTGAGTCGAATAGTTCTTATCAGCTCGCTCACTCATACGAGCGTTGATGTCTTGCCCGATAGCCAAGCCAACACCCGTTGGGTGGAAGCAATAAACAAGCTGGTCAGAAGAGCCATCAACAGAAATGCTTTCATAACGCTTGAACGTAAAGCCCATGAAAGAGCTGATGCTACCCTGAACAAGAGCATACACATTATTGTAGTCTATGCTTGTAACTTCAGTTTCAGCCAAAAGTTTGGAAAGCTGATGAGAGTTTGCAACGCAACACAACTCATCATTTTCGTCAACGGCGTCATTTCCGAGAAGTTTTGCTTTTGCTGCAATTAGCTTGCCGACTGTGAGGCCAACATCGCCACTACCAGCATCAAAAGCATGATTGTTTACAGCGACCTTTTGGGCTGCTGGCAAAGCAACAGCAGTAGCTGCATCATCTTCATCGATAGAATAAGCGTTACCGCCCATTGCACCATAAATAGCAGTGTCAAACTGACGCCCTGCTGCCCACACTGCATTAGTCATGTAAGCCCCATCTGGATCTGCGACCATTTTTACGCGATCGGCAGTATCGATGAGATCAGCCCAGACATAATCCTCAAGAGTTACCCGACGACGACTATGAGGCGTCGAGATAAGTGGAGTATCCTGGTGACGAGATGTCCGACGTTGCATTGCAGTCGAACCAATCCGGTCAAAATAACCAGCTTTACCCTTAAGAAAATCAGGGTCAGTACGAACAACACTACGAAGTCGTGATCCTTTCTGCTGAGCAAGCAGAATGAAATTGTCTTGGAATTGCGTTTGGAAAGCAATTGAAGCTTCGGTACTCATAACCTTCTCCCAGATAAACAGATGATATTCTGTCGGCTGAGTAGTCCGGTTAGAACCGGGCTCATCCTCGGAACTAGCGTGTTCCTAGAACGCCGCTTTCGCGGATACGGGCTCCAATGGAGTAGTCCGAAGTATCCTCTATACAGGTTATAATATTCTTAGTAAAGAGTTCTAATTATTAAATCGCCAAGGTTTGCAAAGAAATTACTAAGTTTTCTTTTTTTTCTTTTTGGGAAAGCCCGCCTTCATATTGGCGTAGGACTTGTCGCTGATGGTGCTCTTCTTCTTTGAGCGACTGGTGCCAGCTTTTTTGCGCTTATTGATGTTGGCGTAAAGACTCATGGGCAATCCCACTTTCTCAATGCTTTATTAATTCTACTATTGGGATCATTGCGCTTTTTTGCACCAGTCATCTTTTTCTTCATCCCCGTCATACGAGCGCAAAATGATGCACGTCGTGCTTTAGCTTTAGGAGATTTCTGTGCCTGTTTCCTGCTTACTGGCGGTCTTAATTTACCACCTTTATAACTAGCGCGACCTTTGGCATTTAACCCTCCTTTAGGGTTTTTGCCTTCTTTTCGCGTCCAAGCAGGACTTTTAGCCATTTCTAGTAACCGCCTCTAGACGGCTTACGGGCAGTGTTTTTTTTTGCCATTTGAACGGATGGTTTCTTTTTCTTCTTAACTGTTTTTCGACTTCCATTTCCATAAGCCATAGCTATCTACGCCTTTTGTTTAGTTGATAATTCATAAACTCTGTAAGATCTTTAAAACCAGACTTTTTCAAGTCAGCAGCAGATACAGCTGCCATCTTAGCGCCTTTAGCATTTCTGTAATAAAGATGCCCTGCTTTACGCGCTGCTGATAAATTTGTTTTTAGACTGCTATCCCGCACATTTCTTAGCTTTTTAAATGGAACCCCTGTTGATGGAGCTGACCGAGTAGTCTGTTTCTTTGCTACTGGTGATGCCATTCTTGATGGTTCAGGAAGCGGAGCAGAAGTTACAGACCTTCCCTTTGGCGGCTGAAGTTTACTTGTTGCAGTCTGTGGTCGAGAAGGTCTTTTTGGGGCACCTGGAATATTAATACTGCTAGCAAACGCCATTACCCGCTGTTCTAAATCTTTTGGAGATGAAGGTCCACGAGGTTGTACTGGCCTCATTGGCCTAATATTTAACGGTGCAGTTGGGTTTTCTCGTGTACCAAAGTTAGGGTTTGCTTCATATCGAACAGGCTTTGACCTTGGTTTAGGAGCATTTACTACTCTAGGAGCAGGAGTCATTGGGCCTCGTGCATCTGGCGCTCTTGCTGGTTTTCCAACCTGGATATTTACTCTGGCTGCAGCTGGTATTGCTCCTGCACTTGGGCCTGATGATCCCCGACGATTAATAGTAGGAGATGCCATTTGAGGCGTATAAACTCCTACGTTATTTTTCAAACGATCAAGAAGTTTATCTAAAAAACTTTTAGCCATGTTATTTACCCTCAAAGAGTCCTCTACCTTTTCTTAGGTCTATATGTTTTGCTAGATGGGAAGAATTTAGAACCGTCGAATATAGTTCTAAAATTTATTCTAAGCTTTTCTGGATTCGATATAGAAAAAAAACTATTTGGTCGACGGTTTGGATGGAGTCTTTTAGGATCTCGTATTTCCGCAATTGAGCTAGGGTTAGAGATAATAGGCGTTTTTTTACCGGGAATACGTCGACGGATCATATCAAAAAGTCCTTAAGTCAAAGATCGCCTATCTTCTTTTGGTGGCCGACCACGCCTTTTAGGCTGAATAGGCTGAACGACCTCAGATTTCTCAGGCTCATAGTCAGTCTCAGAAACAAGCCAATCGTAATACCTATTTGCTTGATTTGTAAAGTTGATAAGCCCAGACACAGAAGTAGCGGAAACCGCAAGACGGAGAGCTTCAATTCTAAGCTGATCTTTTCTGCTTAAAAAATCATCCCTGTCCATCGTATGCCACTCTGTAAAGATCGGTCACTTCTTCTACGGCTTGCCTATGATTAGGATGTTTTCCATCCATATAGGCACTTTGTGGGTCGCTCTGTAATTCTTTAATTTTAGCGAGAGCATCTTCTCTATTTAAAATAGCAGCAGACGAACCGTTACCCGTTCGATTGGGAATGCGATCTTCAGAAATACTAGACCCAATATCAGCAAGACTTTTCATTAAACCTGGCTGACCCGCAGAAAGCCTACGAATAACTTCAGCTTCTTCCTCACCAAAATAAACTTTTAAAGCATTATCAACCTTACCCATGTTGGAGTCGTACTCACCACCCCACTCTTTGCGTAATGTCTTTATTGACTCTCCAGAGGCTTCTGCCATAGCAGCAGCTGAATTTTCTACTTCTTTTTGAAATCCACCCATGTACCAATCTAGATTGCCTTGTATCTGGGTTGGGGTCATTCCAAGCTTGTGCATATTTGTTTTAAAGTCTGAAATCGCATCTTCAGACCATGTTTGACCAGGAAGATCAGGAAGATTGATTTCATAATCTTCTGCTTTTTCTGGCCTACCAATTTTTGTATAGAACGTATTCCAGTCATCTGCTCCTGCATCATTGCCAGGAATTGTGACTCGTCCGCTCATTTCTCCGACTAATCCTTTGGTATCAAGGAAAGCCTTGGCTAGACCACTAGTGTCTTTAAAATCTTTAAGGCTAGGATTGTCCCGCATGTCTTCTGGGAGAGATTCCAAAAAAGTAGGGGTTTCATCACTCACGTTCACGCTCCGCTTCAATTTCAAGGGTACGAGGATCAAGGTTTGATAAACGCATTATTCTTAAATAAACACTTCGTTGTCCTTCGTTGTAAGCAGTTTTTCTATCCGATTTTGGATCGAAGGACGGTTGTTTTCCGTATTGACGATAAAGATCTTTAAGAAGATCCTTACCATCAGGCGTTGAAAAAAAACGTATGTAACGTTCGGACTGTCTTTTAATTGAAATCATTATATATCAGCATCTAAACTACGGACTTTTGCACTAGATTCAGCGATTTGAGCTTGAGCTAAACCAAGTTCCATTTGCTGTGCCATTTGCTGTTGCTCAGCTCTTCCTTCTCGAATTGCCTGAATTTCTTCTGGCGTTCTAATAATGCTTTCTGGCACATCTTGATTGAATGCAATGACTCTAGCAGCCTCATCGTTATTGATAATATCCATAACAGAAGGGTCAACTTGAGCTGGCCCAGCCATGCTGTCGTAAAGACGTTGTATAGAAAAGACTTCTGTCAAACGCTCTGCTCTAGCAAGAGGCCCACTGTACTTGACCTCAAGGTCAACTTCGTCATCATTAAAGGCATCAAATACAATTTGTGGTGGGACTGCAAAAGCTCCAGCTCGAAACATAATATTAAAGATTCTAAATACCAGAGGATTAAGATATTCAGTTTCAAGACGACCTAGCGTTGGCCCTAACACTCGTTGCATTAGTTCAACTCGCGTTCGGATTTCTTCTGCTGTCATACGATCAGACTGAGGTAACTCAAGCTGATCCGCAAAGAATGTCATCTTAATGCTATTACGAAGATCATTAAAATTAATCTGATCTACGCCTGGACGCCCTCGGCTTTCATAAAACCACATAGCATCTCTGTCTCGAACAACTGTGCCTTTTCCAGGTCTAAGATCAACTTTGCCAACAACACCATCATCAAGAACAAAAAATGGCGGATCGAGGTTTTTTGCCCATGAGTCTAAGGAAAGCTCAGTAGCCTTATTTAAAACCTTAATATCTGCAAGAGCCGTAGATCCTGGACCTCTCCCATAAATTTCTCCTGAATTACGGGACCACCTTGTTGGCATAGCTGGGAACTCTTCAAAGCCCCCTTCTTCAACAATTGTCTCAGATTGATGATCTACCCAATAAGAACCAAATGGCATATTCATTTTATTTTTCTTACTAGGGTCAGTCTCATACCGAGGAATTACCCAGTGAAGAAATAAAAACTTCCTATTAGGATCTGACTTAAATGCCTTTGTAATATTGTTTGGTAGTTCTGCTGTTGGAAACTGCGATCTAATCTGTCGCGCAGTCCAATTATAAAACATGCAAACAGCATTTGGTTGCCCGTCTTCATCTTCTTCAAAAATGTATTCTTGAATAGGAAAAGTTCGGAACTTTAAACCATTAAAGCGATTTGGACCTGCTTGAGCTTGAACTATAATATTTGCTGTACCAAAGCCCGTAAGGTCTATGTAAAATTCATGGGAATGGCTGTGAAAATTAGACTGGTTAATTGCAGACCACATGCGTTTACTAGAGTCTTGCAACCAGCCTTTCATCTCAGGATCTTTATTTAAATCTTCGTTGTTTGAAACCATTAGATCAAACCAACGGAATGACCGACTAGTTAAGGTTCCTTGAAGATTAGCTGCAAGCACTTCGTGATAGTGCATAGGTGCAGAAGAAAACCGATCTTTGTGAGCTTTTTCTCCACGAGTACGAACAGTGTTAATTGTTGCTTTGCGCGGAAGAAGATGGTCTGCGATTGACTGCCAGTGTGGCTCCCACAGTCGGTGAGCTTGCATTCCTTGTGAATACCGCTCAGTAAGTTCTTTTCCAGTATATTCGTCAGCCATGCTGGCTCCTAATCAAGAACGCTGTAATCATCACCTGTACTCATAGCTACAGGCCGACGATTGGAGTCACCTGGTAATCTTGCCTTACTAAGCGACATTATGAGATATCGCGTAGCATCCATTAAATCATCTCGTTCTTTAACTACCTTACCATCCTTACGATGATAAAGACGGAACTCATCCCACCAATCGTTTAAATGGCTAGCCACTTTTAAACGGCCAGTCTCCATTCTGTCCAGTAATTGTGTAATACCAGCTTCTACAGAAATTCCTCCTGATTCCCATTTGGCATGATCTTTTAGCATTTTTACACCATCGTTCCGCCAAAGATCTGCAACTGGCTTTCCGCTCTGGCGATCATGTTTATGACCATCATGGGGCCAAGCAATTGGAAGCCATTTACCTCTAGAAAGCACTGCTTTTGTATGCACAGCAAGGGGTTGGCGAGATACGCGATAGGCGTCATAAATATAAATAGTATCGGTATCTCTATCGATACGCCCAAAAACAGCTGCTGTTGGATGGTCCCACTCGCCAAAATCGACCGCTCCCAGCCCCCGCCAATAAGAGGGAAAGCCCCCCTCCATATCAGAAATCTTAAATTTTAAAATATCTTCATGTATTGGGTAGATACGGCCCGACCCGAGCATGGGAATGCCACGGGTTCGGGCATCTTTTTCTGCATCAGTGTACTGTGCGATAATCGAATTACGTTGAGCATCATCGTAGTGTTCAGCGTCTTCGAGGGTCATCGTTACGAAGAAACGGGCGCTCTTCGCTGAGTCTTCCGGTTGTAAAAAGCGACGGACTACTTCTGACATTCCTTGGAGTGGCGTAAACGTAACTAAAACCGGGCCTTGGGTGACATTCAATCGAGTTAAGCCCTCCGAATAGATATCCTGCGGAGGCTCCTCGTCGTACCACTCCCCATCTAGAGTTTCTCCCTGCCATTTTTCTCTACCTTTCTCATAAGCTTTGAACCAACAGTAGGAAAGTCCGCCGTCAAGGTGCCTCACTGTAAAGTTGTCTACTGCATCTGGGACACCTCGGGCTAATTGAACCCCTTCAAGTGTCTCCAGGGGTATCATGCCCGTCCCATACTCACGTTTCTGGCCTAGCAGGAGTCGTTGCGGGTTATCACGGGTCGTTTCCCCCGTCACTCCAGCCACCCACCACTTAGTGCTTCTATTAAATCGGTAGCCTTCCCACCAATCTGGGTACAGGCCGGTCATATGCATAGCTACTTCAGCGGCAGCACAAAGCGTTTTGCCTACTTGGTTCGCTGCAATGAGCATTCGCTCACGATACTGAGAACCAGCGGCATGGAACTCTTTCTGTTTATTGTACGGCTTGTATAGCTCTAGCTTATTAAACCGCTCATAGCGGGAAAGCTCATCTGTAATCGCAGCTAATTCCGCAGCCTGAGTCAATAGCTCCTCAGTGGCGGGATCATTCTCTTCAATTAATGCCATTAACTAACCCATATAGCAGACTACCGGCACTCACAACAAGACACTGCTTTAATCCACCTTAAACCCAGGCAAGACGTAGTTAATTAAAGGCTCAATAGGCCGAGGAGGCTTCTCTCTAGGTATCGGCGGTATAACCTGTAACTCTTTAGGCTCCTCTGGCGGTTCTTGAGTTGACAGCTTATCTGCCCTGCGAAATAGCTCAGCCTCCAAAATTCGGACGTACTGAAGCTCAGGGCAAAGAGAAAGCCAAACGCAAAAAAATAAGGTCAACCGGAGTTTCTCCGTAATCGCGGGTTAGTGTCTTTACAGCAACACTGTGGCTCACAAACTATATTGTCAGATATCTGGATATCGTGTATCTGTCTCTTCACTCCCTAGATGGTACTTTCTTTCTTTTGTATTACTTTTCTTTCTTTAGAAAAGATTACAACACTGCCAATTATGGCAAACCCCTGTAATACAGCCATTATCTACTGCCAATTCTGTCACTGAACAAACTGTTATATGACAGATATGGCAACGCATTGAAATCGTTGGATAATTTAGCCTCGGGTTTTCAGGCGCAATGTAGAGAGGAGTATCTCCCCCGCTCGGCGGATCTCGGTTGGGGGTACCCCCCACCCTGTCCGCTCCTCGCGGAGGCAAGGGGGTAGGTCATTCTCTTAAAGATGGACCCAGAATTATTTACAATTCAGAAATCCTGTTCCAATTGAAAGGTTACTTACCTTGAACTGAAATGTCTGAGTCACTTGTGTATGTGGATTGGACATCCTTAACTTCCTTATTCACCACCACATCCTCTGGTTCTATATCGACCACTGCTTCTTCATGCGGTACCAAAGTCTCTACGGATTCATCATTATTCGACCCGAGAGAAGCGATAAGCTCTGCTGCTCTTTTCCTTAGTGCTGGTACGTCACTGGGAGCTGTGCTGTCCAGTTTTACGGTAGTAACTATAGCATTATAGCCTGCTCTATCTAAAAGAGAGCTGAGTGCATCGAAGCGTACTTTCTCTGAATTAGCTGACTCTGCGAGTCTCACCATATTGACGAGTAAGCCTGGTCCTAAAGAGGCCATCTTGGCTCTAGTCAACTCTTCTATCTTAGATAAAATGTGCGGCTTTTGAAGCATCCTATAAGCATCGTTAGGTGCGCTTACGGCGCTAGATCCTGCGGATATTGCTGCATCTCTCTTCTTACCTCCGTTACGTACATACTCAACACAGAAGCGTTCTTCTTTAGGAGAGGTTCTTTGCGCCATATACCTATTAACTCCTTTGATGCACCTTCTTTAACAAGGAATGACTTGTTAAACTACAAGGCTTTTTAAGCTTAGAAAGCAAGGCAAGCAAGCAAACAGCAAATAAACAGTCCCCCAAGAGGGGGGATTCTTTTCCCTAATCTCAGCACTCCCTCGGCTAGCCGCCTCGCCTATGCATTCTTAAGTTTTTTTAGAATAGGTAAGCTTTTATCTTATAAGCGTCCGCATTCTTAAGTTTTTTAGAAACGGTCGCTATTGCGTAGGCCACCGTAAATGCGTGGAGTCGATAAAAACTAAGTCGAAGCATTCGACCGGCTAGAGTCTTTCGACCCCTTAGAGGGGCCAAAAGAGAATCAGAAAAACCATTATTCGCTGGCGCTCAGTATTGGCTCCCAAGCGGTCGCTGACGGGCTTTCAAAGAGCCCTTTTAATCCCTTCGCTCGTGACTGTCGCGGCGGGCGGTGCTACGGGATTTAGACTTTGAATTTTCCGATTAGTCTAGCCTTAAGGAAAAGCATCATCATCATCATGATCGCGGCGCGAGCAACTATATGTATCGCGCAGTAAAGAACCCCATAACCATCTGTATCTGTGTGACTATCTACACCAGATAATCAATGTAGTCGCTTCGCAAGAGCTGCCAGCTCTATGACAGTAAGACCATTGCCAGGGGTTCTTGACAGCTCAATTATTAAAAATTACTCGACCGCAATCAAGCTTTGATAGATGGAGATAGACATGAAAGTTTTTCAGAAAATTGGAATTAAGATCGACACATCATTAGAAACTTTAACTAATTCATTTTGTCGTCCTGCATCGTTTAAATATAAACCATATATATCTGAAGCAGCAGATCGTTGGTTTGAAAAAAACGGCAGTAACAAAGAATATCTAGAAGCTTTAGATATAAATAAGCAAAAAGCTGACAATCTTTTAACTGAATTTGAAAACTGCTTAAAGGAAACAAAATAATGTCAAAAGCAAAGATTTTCCAACTTCCTATTGAAAATAGCACTCGTATCTCAGAATTAATGGAGATCGTAAATGAATACTATCCCGAATCACGATCCGACCCTGACTATATCGAGACTTGCTGGGAGGAAGCCCAAGATCTCGAAATGGAAAAACGTTATTTCAAAGAAATCGGAGGTGTCTAGGTTTAGAGCTAACTGGTTTACCTGGTCTTTAGTAATAGCTTTCTTAATAGCGGGTTCTTTAGCAAAAGTAGTTGGATTCGCAACAACCTTAAATTAATCAACTTTTGGAGGCCAAAATGGCACAAGTAGACAATATTCCCGAGCATATGCAAATTCTTGAGCAAGTGATTCAAGAGGAATCAGCGGTAGCTACAGGCCTAGAAAAAGGAGATGTACTTGTAGGTCTTATGAACGATATGGGAGATACACTCAGAGACGACCCATACCTCGCTATGACCCTTATGCGTTCTCTACCAGGTCAAATGCAGTATCACATTAACACTCAAAATAACTTTCTTGAGACTTCTGTTAAATGGGCAATTACTTTCCAAAAGCAGAATGGCGGCGACGAGATTGGCAATAGCAAGGTCGAAGTCCAAAACCAAAAGGTTCAGAACTTACTAACTCATATCAAGGAACTTGAGGTTATATTCCAAAAAGTAAAAGATACCCACGATAAGTGGGCAATGGATCTAAGTGGAATTAGCCTTCCTGGTTCATACAAAGAAACAGAGTTTTCTGCCTTTGGTAGCTACAAGAAAATCGATAAGACCGATACAGCGGCAAATAGGGAAACAGATGACCTACTAAAACAGGTCACTGCTCACTTAGGTAAAACTAAGCGCAGTAGGTAGGCGTCTGGGTAGACACATAAACTTGTAAGGCGGCAATAGATCCGCATAGTTTAAATTGTTCTGGTGAGTCATCAGCTCATGTGTCTACTAAGTGAGGGAGAGGAGGAGATTACCCCCCTTCTCTCCCTTTTCTTTGCTCCATTAAACAATCTATTGCTAAGTGGCCGGGAGAGAATTCGGACGTAAACAATTGCTAAAGGAAATTAAATGAAAATTGTTTCACTAATTTTACTTTTAGAGTCTGTTAGAAGTTTATTTGAAACAAAAACTGGTAAATCTATCAGAGAAAAACTTGGCCGAACTTTAGCTGGCGAAGAACGCATTGGCCGTAAGTTAGCTGATGACATGCTTTCAGAAGTTTTTTCAGAGCTTAGTCGTATTGAAAAAAATATTAACGACAAGATCGAAAAACTAGATCTTTCAGAAATTGACTTTGACCAAGAAACGGGAGAAATCAAGGAGAAATCTGATGAGAATGTTAGCTATCGCAAAAGGTCTGATTGATCGATTTGGTCCTAACAAGTTTGTAATTGTTCAAGATCGATCTGGATGGTTTTATGTCGGCATTGCTGGCGGCAACGTCAAACGTATTAGTCCGCGCTTTGAATCGCAAAAAGATGTCCATGATTTTCATAGTGTCTTGATGAAGGATCGAATCGATGCAGCAGAATCAGAATAAAAGAAGTCTTTATTTAGACAAAGACATGAGCCCAGAAGAGCTATCAGAAATATTGGTAGAATCTGCTATTCACGACATTATTGGTGCAGTTGATACTTTAAAGTATTATGCAACTCAAGATGTTGATCTAATTGTCAAAAACTTGCCTGTACTCAGCAATGCAACAAAAGAACTAGTTGAATTTGCTAACAAGCATTTTGACTTTATTGGAGACAAATCGTGGTCTTAGCTGGTCTGCTTACAGCAATAGCTATACTTGTAGTCTTCTGGAAAATTGGCCCACGACACTTTCGATGGAGAATCGTTGAAGTCCCAATCGATATAGCTGTCACTGTTGGTCTAATGTTTCTTTTTTGGGGCACTTTCAGCGGCATGATGTCCGCAATGATTGGTGGCCTAATCTTTTCAATCGCATTTAGGTTTATGGTAAGAGCATAGAAAAGTGAGGGATAATGGATCGTGATCGACTTGAAAGAACTGCTGACCATTTAGACAAAATCAGTAGTAGAGAAGACGTTGCATTTGATATGCAAACTTTCCTAAGTAAAACACCTGATTGCGGAACATCTGCTTGTGCTATTGGGTTTTTGATTAACGATAAAGTTTTTCCAGATCTAATTGCTATACCTGATACTGCTCGTACTGGTGTAGTAGGCGAAACAAATTACCTTCCTTTTTACAACGACGGTACCTTACGTTCAGAGCACGTCACTGGAAGCTGTGATGTTTGGCATAGTCTTAGTAAATTCTTTGATCTTCCATATGAAGATCTTGATTATCTGTTTGAAGCTGAGACTTACTCAGAAGACGACCCAGATTGGGGTCCAGAGTGTATAAGACCAAAAGATGTTGCTTTGCGAATAAGAGGACTTTTGAATCGATCTAATTAACCAGAAATGGAGTGTCTTAAATGAAAGTCGGACGTGATCATGTAGACTTTATTGCTGAAGTTAAAAGACAAGCTGCTACCAAAAAAGATTTTGTAGTTCCACAAAATGCAATGCGCTACAGCTTGTTAAACGGTGGCAGCGTTACTCTTGAACCAGAATCTGTAAATCCTCAGTGGTACAAAATCACTGACCAAGCAAGTAAGCAACTTGCAACTAAGCTTAAAATTCCAACTAAATATTTTATGCGAATGCAGGAATTAGAACCTGAATTACTTTCTAATAACGTAAACACTTGGCTTGAATCAGATCAACGCGGAACAATGGTTCGGACGTTAGATGGCAGAATAAGGGCATTCTTATCTGATCGTTACAACCGAATCGATAACTATGACGTTCTTAATCAAGTCGAACCAATACTCACTGCCCAAAGAAATATGGGAAATTTAACTATTCAATCATGCGAAATATCAAATCGCAGAATGTATTTGAAAGCAACCTTTCCCAAGCTTAGCCGTGAGGTCAGTAAAAGTGAGGTAGGAGATATTGTTGAAGCTGGTGTCTCTATTGCAAATAGCGAAACTGGTCATGGTTCGTTCGAGATTGCACCATTAATTTTCCGTACTCTTTGTAAAAATGGCATGGTGTCTACAGACAAACTTACTCGTAGGCATCTAGGCGCTCATGTCAGCTCTGATGACGATGGAATTATCTATCGCAACGAAACAATACAAGCTGATGACAAAGCCTTGCTAATGAAGATCGAAGATACACTTAGATCAATCCTTGATTCTGATACTTTTGACAGAGCAGTTGATCGATTCTCAGAAACAAAAGAAATACGCTTTACTGGTAGTCCAAATAAAATCATTAAAGAGCTTTCTAATAACTACGATCTAAACGACTTAGAAAGCGAAGGCATTCTTACTGCGCTCTTTGAAGCTAAAGATGATAACAGTGCCTTTGGCATTATTAACGCAGTTACACGCTTTAGTCAGGACGTAGAAGATTACGACCGCGCTTCTGAGCTAGAAAGCTTGGGTGGCAAGTTACTTAATCTTAGCGACAAAGAATGGATGAGGATGGCTGCATGAGTGAATCAGAAAGCTTTATATTTCATAGAGAAATTCTTGGGATAGAATGTCAAATTAAAGCTAGATCTGTAGATACGTCTATGGAAATAGAAGTTTTTGTTCCTGTGGGAAACGATAAATTTGATTATCGTAAAATAGATAACGAAGACCTTATAAACTTAAGGTATTCAGACAGTACCAGAAAAAGCCTTTATTCTATGTTTATAGATGATGCTTGGGATGAATTAACTACAGCGAGAACTAGATGGCTAACAGACAAAGTCGGATTTCAGGAACTTCCTTCTACCGAATCAGTCTAACTTATCAACATCAGTTCGATACTCCAAAAGAATATAAGACTGATGAGATATGGACTTATAGTGAAGAAACTTTTCTTCATCCTCTAAACGTAAGAGATATTGTTAATAAATTTTTGTTTACAGAAAATTATTCAGCAATACAGCATGGTTATCCTGAAGATATAAGTGTCAAAATCTCAGGTCCATTTAAAATTTCTAGTGATAATACAACAAGTTACACAGTTTATTTTGATGACAGAGGAGACTTGTATCTAGACTTGAGCAAAATAGGGGCCTGAAGATTCCAAACGTAAACCTGGAGATGCTTTAGACCCTATATTCATATAATTAGTGTAACGAGTTTCACACATCTCAAGCCAAGCACCTGACTGTGTTTTTTGACGGTGTAAATTAAACACCATATCAAATGCCAAAAGCATTCCTTCACCTCCTCGTGTGTTATCTTCCTGGTTTAACTGGGCTGCTACAAATGCCCAGATATCATATTTACGAACCATGACAGCTACAGATTGAGCAACGTATTCAAGATGCTCTGTGCGGTTCTGAGACACACCACGAATAAGCTGTAAATAATCAATGATGACACCATTGATCCCTTCTTCAACAACAGCTTTTTCAATTGTCTTTTCTAGTACATCAAGCTGAGCGCCAGTAGCATTAGCATAAATAGTATTATCTGGTGCCATATCTTTGTATTCAGTTAGATCTTCTACAGAAACCTTATTCTTAAGAAAATCAATTGGATTACGACCTAAGTCTCTAGCTATTTGTCTTTGCTCTAACTCTTGATCGTTCATCTCAGCAGCTACCCAAAGATGCTTTACGCCAGCTTCATTTAAATTGTGGCTAATCGTTCCAAGAAATATAGTTTTACCAACTTTTTTACGAGCTTGAAGTCCATAAGCTTTACCAGCATAAAGACCACCACCCATTGCTGTATCTAACTTTGAGATACCAGTAGAAGAACATTTGCCTGGATCATCAATATGCTTGATGAGTGAATTGATAGCAGTTTTGCGTGAACGTAATTCAAGAGGCTTAGCTTGAGAGAACGGCTTCATAGAGATACCGCCACTAAATCACCAGAAGGTGCTTCTGATTTTTTAGCAATCTCTTCATCTTCAAATCTATCTTGATTAAGCCAAGTTGAAGGATGCGGAATGAACTTTATTTCTATGTCTATGGCTATTTCTGCATACGCCTCAGTTCGAGATATAATTGTTTCGATATCTGCACCTCTTTCTATTGCACGTATAAACGCTGTTTCAGCAGATCTACGCCCTACTTTTCTAGGGTAAATCTCATAAAACTTTTTAAAACCTTCAATTGATTCTAAAATGTTATTTTTAGCTACAACAGTTAACTGAGCATTTTCAAACCAGTCAGGTTTATTCTTAGAGGTATCTATGGGTATCTCAGAAAAAGAAGATAATTTTTCACCTTCTTCCAAGTCACAAGCATCTTTTGGAACAAAAAGTTTAAGCTGTGCTTTGATGAGACAAGATTTGCAACGATAGTATGAGCGAACTGATATACCGAGTTCACTCGTAATCTTATAAACATTTTCCTTTTCCATTTTTACTTCTTGAAGATAAGCGTATAATCGATAAGCAGCATTACTTATCTTTTTGTTTGTAATAGGACTATCCATTTTTGTTGTCCCAATTGTTTTTCCAAAGCATATAAAGCCAATAAGCATCAGCTTGATGCTCATCATTAACTGGTACAAGACATCGCTCTTTAGCCAATGCAATCATTTCGTCTTTAACAGCACGACCTGATCCAGTAGCAAATTTTTTTAATGTTGTTGGATGTAAAACAGTAAGTTCAGCGTTATGCTTAGCTGCAATAACTTCAATCAATCCAGTCATCGCGTATTGAAATCGAGCAGATCTAAACGAAGAAACGTAAGGGTCTTCATAAATAACGTGATCAAGATTTTTAAATAATTTTCCATATTTAAAAAAAGAAGCAAGCTTTTGCCCCTTGCTATAATTCTTTGAGCAAATAAAAGTAGTTAACCGAATGGTTTCTCCATCGGTCCAATACCAACCAGAAGAAGTACCAGGATCAATAGCAAGCACTCTCATGCTGTTGCTTTTTGATCTTGGGTATTCAGTGGATTGCCAGTTTGAGAATGATAAGCAGCAAGCACACGAGGCCAATGACGGCCTGGAATCGTATCACGACGTTTCCACTGGAAGCATGTGTAGTAGTCCACTGCTAGATCACGAGCCATAACAGCAGTGTTAGGCCAAGCAGCAAAAATATGTTGAACGACAGAAACGTCTTTCATCAGATTACCTAGTGATTTGCGGAAGTCACTATCTTAACAAGTTGTTCAGTCACCTATCAAGGAGAAAATGATGACGGCTAATAAAAAAACGCTACTTCAGAGAATGCACGAAGCAATGGCGAATGTTACCTATGTTCAAAAAGAGAAGAAGTCTGGAATGCAGTACAGCATCACATCGCATGATGATGTCACTGCAAAGGTTCGCCCTGCTCTGCACAACGCTGGTGTCATCTATTACCCAACAGCTCTGGTATCTGAGCAAGTTGGCAATCGTACGCAAGTATCTATGACAGTTCGCTTTGCAAGCATTGACGATAAAGAAGACTTCATCGATGTACCTAGCCTTGGCTACGGCATTGACAACCAAGACAAAGGTCCAGGCAAAGCAATTAGTTACGCAGTTAAGTACGCTTTGCTAAAAGCTCTTGGCCTTGAGACTGGCGATGATCCAGATTTAGATCAAAAGACTGAACATAAAGCTGACATTAACGAAGGAATGTCTTCTTCACGGACGCATGAGTCCAATACAGTAAAACCAAAGCCCAAAACTATTGAAGCGCCAAGTTGGCATGAATGGGCAAAAAAGACACACGAAGAAATAGCTTCAGTTCGTAATGAACAAGAACGGAACGAACTTCGTACAAGAATTACACCGGCATATCAAACATGCCAAAAAGAAGCCCCAGAGCTTGCTAAAAGCATACGGGAGTCACTAACAGAGCGTAAAGCTCACTTTGCAAAATAAGGACAAATCTATGTTTACTTCTTCAATTGTAGGCCGTTTAGGACGCGATGCGGAAACCAAAGAGCTTTCTAGCGGTAAAAAGGTTACTGAATTTTCAGTTGCTGTTGACCGGCGTAAAAAGGATGATGGTCCTATCTGGGTTAAGTGTAGTTACTGGCAAGATACAGGAGTTATTCAGTACCTAAAGAAAGGAACTCAAGTTGGCGTCAGTGGTCAACACGGCATTAGTGAATACACTAAGGACGGTCAAGATCGTTACTCAGTAGAGATTAGAGTCGATACCATTACGTTGATAGGCTCGAATCAAACAAACGATGAACCGCCTTTAGATTAACAGAAGACGGAGCCTCCTCTAGGTGAGCCACGGCGTCTAGTCCAATAAAAGGATTGATGCGTTTTCGTCTTCTCCTTCCGCCGTTTAATCAATCCAACCGTGGCATTAACTTCGGAGGTCAAATGATTTGGGTTCTATTTATTACACTCGTAACAATTAATGCTTACGACGTAAGTCATCATCAAGAGATGTACTTTAACGAAGACTCTTGTCATACAGCTGCTAATGTAATTAGACAGCACGCTAAAGAACTAAAAAGAATTAAGTTGGTAGCTACTTGTTTTGAAATAGATGAAAGCGATCAAGATGAATAGGTACGACAAAGAATCACAAGATGAGTCTGTGAAAACAATTCAACGACTCCAAACGATTGACGACAAAGAAGTTGTCACTCAAGAACTTACAATAGACAACTCAGCGGAGGTCAAAATACATGACGGCAGGAGCCCCGTTGATACCTGGTTCAAAGAAACCGGCAATATGTCGAAGCTGTCTCTACTGGGTCGGTTACGGCGTCTTTGGAGATTGTCGCCGTTCTGGTCCGTACGCAGGAAATAACGACGGTCGCGGCATCTGGCCGAAGACAAACGAAAACGAGTTCTGTGGTTTGTTTGAACAACGTAAACACAACGTAAACGACTATCAGTTTACAGAGAGGCAAGAATTGGAATGAGCCATTACGCATGGGAAAATAAAGCAATTAATAAACAAAATAAAAAAACAGCTCATTTTTTTGCTTCAAGTATTAGAGCGTGGAGAGCCAGTACCAATCTTTTAGGACTTATTAGTACCATGAAAGAAGATTCGACAAACTTTGTTATTTGGTACGTTCCTCTTTCAATAAGAGAAGCTTATGACGTTAAAGAATCTGTCCCAAATGTTAAAAATGCAATTGCCATATGTTATTTTGAGTGGGCAGATCAATGGATTAGACATAGGGTAATGCGTTGAAATGGCTGATTATATAGACCACGGAAAAATCGGTGGCACTGCTGCAATGGTAATCTCTCATGGCACTCTTTACGACAGAACTGTTGTGACGTTATGGGAAGAGTTCACAGGCAGACGTAATAAGGCAAACCTTGACGACAAGCTTGCTGTTCAGCTTGGAGTTTTCACAGAACCGTTTAACATCAAATGGTTTGAAAAAACTAGCAAGTACACTGTCGATAGCAATGCAGCACCAGAACAAATCTACACACATGCCAATGGCTACTCAATTGCTCAAATTGATGCACTTGCTATTGATGAAAACAAAGTACATGGCGTGTTTGAAGCAAAGCACACAGGTCAGCACAAGAAAATGGAAGACATGCTAGATCTGTATTACCCACAATATCAGCACTACATGGCTGTAATGAATCTCCCTTGGGCAATCATGTCAGTCATCTTTGGCAACAATAGACACCAGTACAGACGGATTAACCGCAATCAAGAATACATTGACCAGCTAATGCTTCGTGAAGATGCATTTTGGAAATGCGTTATCATGGATGTAGCACCTGAGATTCCTGAACAAGTAAAACAACCTAAGTTAACAAAAGTTGTTAGCATGGAAAAAAGTAATGAATGGGGCCATCTTGCTCAAGACTGGTTAGATAACCAAGAAGCCAGTAATAAGTTTGAAGCTGCAAAGGAAGGTTTAAAAGACATAATGCCAGCAGACGCTGGTGAAGCTTTTGGACACGGTATAAAAATTAAAAAAGACGCTCGCGGAGGAAAAAGAATTTGGCAATTAGAAACCCCAAACTCTTAGGCAACAACGATGGTCAATGTCGTGTTTTTTGGAGCTTAAGCGGTGCTTACAGAGGAATGGAAAATCTGCAAATAGCCGGTAAAGACCTATACACCCTTCGTCTTAAAGGCATTTTGCAAGACCTAATGCGTAGTGACTTTGCTCCATTAAGCACTAAAGCTGAGCTATTGCTTAAAGAAATACAGGAAAAAAGCCTCAATGGAAAAATACAGCCTGACACCAAAACAGAGTGAGCTTTTAATTTTCCTAAAAAATTATCTGATAGAGAACCACGGCATAGGTCCGACTAACAAAGAAATGTCACTTAATTGCAACACAAACCTGTCCCATATTCATACATTGCTTAAATCATTGCAGGCTAAAGGTCATATTAAGCTTTTAAAGGGCCAACAAAGGGCTTTCAGCATCGTTGGCTTTGCTCTCCCTACCTCAGAACCCAAGAAGCAGAAAAAACGATTTAAAAAGCCCTCTGAAGCAGAATCATCAATTTTAGATGATTAGAAAAAAGATATTGACAATGGGCAAAATATATAGATCAAACCAGCACACTTACAAAAAAGAAGCAACTGAAGAGTTTCTCTCTATTTTGAAAGTTTATCGATCTACTAAAAATCCAGCAGAATATATAAGATGTTTTCAGCAATTACAGGTCTTAATGCACACTGTACCTCAAGACGTTCGTAATTTGCTTAACCATAAGTTAGAAAACGTAGACCCAGAAGACTACCTATCACGACAAATAAGACTGCCTTCTTAACGTCCTTGTCGTGCGTATTTCTTCCAAGAGAGTCTTTTGTGTTTATTGCTAGGTTTCCCAGATCCAATTGAAGTTGTCTTTGTGACTGGATCTTTCTTTTCTTGAGGTAGCTTATTTACCATTGTTTAGTTTTTCTGCCATATCTGGCTCTACTGCCAATATTGGCAAATCTATAGCAAGTTGCCCTGCCAGATCTGACACTAACCTAAGATGCTCTTTGACTGTGAGAGGCACAACAGTCAAATCATAGGAAGAATCAGACCTGAAACAGACCTCTACAGGAGCTTCACGAGAAGCCCTGCGAACGTAAAACATACCATCAGCCATCTATTTCAAAACTCAATATATTTGCTATCGGGAAGATCCTCTTAGCTCCAGTCTCAGCCAAAGTGAGAACAAGAAAGCCTTCAGATTTCGTTGTGTGTACCATCGTGCATTCATGGTCAATTACCCAATCACGACTAAGACAAACTGTAACTCCAAAGGAAGTCCCAGAAACTTTTCCACGTTTAATCAAAATTAATCACTCTGAAAAGGTAATCCAAATACAGCTCCCGTTTTTGAAACGGTTAGGATTTGATACCGATTCTCATATGAATTTTTGTAAGAACAGTGAACCCAGCCTTTGTTAGGTTTTTCCTCATCCCAAAATTCAAGAATTAACTGATCGTAATTAAGATTGTCTGCAATCCATTGAGCTAAATAAATATTAGGAATACCAGGAACAACAAAATCAACAGCTTCAGCCTTTACATGTTGACTTTTATCAGAAGAACCAATTTCTCTGTTTAAATCAAGGCACCTGTAGCCAGAGGTAGGTGAAAACGGAATGTCGTACTTATCCCTAACTGGCTGCATAATGTGCGTTGCCAAACGAGTAGCCGAAGGCAAAAGATCTTTAGGCAAAGAGTTATCAATGCCTTTGCGCTGCGCTGTAGAGCTAAATTCAAATTCATCTAACGTAAAGTTCTTAGATAGATTTGTGCTCATAACAGATCTCCTTAAGTGGAATCACTTTCAGAAAGCAGAATGCTAACAAGACCCACAAAGATTCCAATAACAACAATCCATTTGTTGTCAGTTAAAACCCCAATGCCAACAACAGAAGCAGATATCCCTGCATAACTAGATGGTTCAGCAACTCTGCTTAACGCCCATTGAACAATTTTCATTTGTTTATTCCTTTTACTTTTTCAAAGGTTCTAAGACCCCCTAATCCTAAGAGTCCCATTAGAACCGGCATCATCTCCCCTAGATTTACAGCAGGAAGATCAACTAAATAGCCAGCTTGGGCTAATACAAAAGTTAAAATTGGTTGCATAACGTATGTGTACGCAAGAGCAAATCCGCATGACCAACCGATAAATGGCCGCCACCCAGATTGAAACCAGTTACCGCTTTTGGCATCTGCCTCATTAATCTTAAGATTAGCAGCATCAATATCAGCAAGGCTTTTAGTTAACTTTGCTTTAATTTCTCGTTCAGCAGCAGCTCTTTTTGCTTTGTCTTCAGGTAAGAACCGACCAGCTACATCCATAACTGACGGAAGAAGCTGCGTAATAAGTGGAATCATATCTTGTGATCCTTTGCTACAGCCGGATGTGATCCGTTATGCATATCTTTTAATGAAGAAACATCATTCTCTAAAAATCTAAGTCTTGCTAAAAAATCACCTAACTCCCTATTACGTTTTTCTAATAGATCTGGAGTTAACATTTTAGCAACGATGTTTAACCTTTGCTCAACTGTGCCTGATTTTGTTTCAAGCTTATCAATTTTAGAATCAAGCTGCCTTAAACGCACTTCAACATCAGCCAAAGTTTCTGTTAATGTTTTAACAGACTGACGTACAACAGCAAATGCTGCTGCAACTGACGCAATCATCCCGCCTAGCGTTAACAGGATTCTGAGAGAAGACTCATCCATAGTTATGGGGCGTCAGGA
>TARA_R110002049_G_scaffold38591_2_pt1 | contig 32683 bp, 32 predicted proteins | sample TARA_R110002049 | Tara Oceans TARA_R110002049 (sample SAMEA4396941) | marine metagenome | biome: Polar Biome; feature: [SRF] surface water layer (ENVO:00010504); material: water (ENVO:00002006), including particulate matter (ENVO:01000060) such as... | depth 5 m
TGGTGTTTTTATAGTCCGTCATACTCATTCCCACTATATCCTTAAACTGTCTTGACAAGTGGTTTACACTACTATAATCCAGCAAGTAACCTATGTCGGAAAATGAGTGTTGTTTGAGTTGGATGAGTTCTTTCACTTTTTCAATTTTAAGTTTGATAAAGTATTTTTCTATGGTTGTTTTCTCTAACGAAGAAAACAATTTGCTCAACGTTTTGTAATCACGATGAAGTGTTGATGCTAAAAGTTCAGAAGTCTTAACTTTTATATGTAATGGCAACTCTTGCAATTGCTCAATTAGAATAATCTTGATTCTTTCTACAAGCATTTCTTCTTCGTTCTGAACGATTTCAAAGTCATTGGCGTGAAGTACATTTGTTACAATATCAATAATTTCAGTATTGGTTTTGCCAAGTGCTTCTACCGAAAGCCTACCTAGTTCTACCGAGAGTACAGTTACTCCCAGCCCCTGTAGTTCTTGCTTGATGACTTTCAAGCAGCGATTACAGACCATATTTTTAACCCAAAATTCTTTTGGTTCATTCATAGTGTTTTAACTTATAACTATTGAGTTTTAAACTTAATAGTTCGTAAAGACCTAGCCTTTACAAGATTAATGGTATAAGTAGTGTTGTTGGGAAATGGGCGCAACATTACTAGCCAGAGGTAAAATAATGGCTATGATAGAAGCAGGTTAAATTTAACCTGCGATGTGGAAAATCAAATTAAATAAGTCTCGTGGAGAGTTTGTATGTCCTTGAATAGCAAGGGCGGTTTATAATGTTTAAAAGGAACAACATGTTCATTTAGTCCTTCAAAAAGATTTATATAACTGTGAAAAAAAGGGTTTAGGAAAACGATGTCTTCAGCCTGAAGTTCATTGTTGGTTTTTTTGATAATATCATCTCCTGTTTTTAAATATGATCTATTGCTACAACAATCTTTTTCTTGAAATGTTTTGCACGTCTTGCTAGACATATCTTTCTTTTGAACTTTGTCTTTACATGTTTCCGCTTTGCTCAGAATGGCCATATCCACCAATTTGTTACAGCAAAAGTGCATGTTCACCGTAAATGAGGAGGTGGAAAACAGTATAAAAACTGCTAGAAAGAAGGCTGATATTTTAGCAAAATAAGATTTCACGTTATAAAGTTAAAAATTTTTGTTTAACATTTAGTTTTTTTCTGAAATTAAACAAAATTCATTTAGTGTACTAAATAATTAGTATGTTATATTAAAAACAATAATCTATTGGTACAAATGTAATTTTAAAGATTAAACAAAAAACTGACAAAAGTCATTGTTTTTAGCGATTGCTCACTTTGAACGAGTTCTTTATAAAAACCATAAGCCCAAGAAAAGCTTATCGCAAAAGTAAGGCCTTGTTTTAATCATCAAGCGGATACCCATGAAATTCCAGGTCAAACGCATTAAAATCAATGCCGCTATTTTTTCGCCACGAATACACAAATATATGAGCTGAGCTCATTAAAAATTCGTGAAAATAATATCTTAAATCAATTACACGAATAAAAAATCTTTAGATTTTTTCAATCCAGATAATTCGAGAAGTTAAAATTCGTGAATTCGTGGCTTAATATTTTTAATGCGTTTGACCCGTGAAATTCCATAAGCAGTATCGAATAAATTGGTGATGTTATAGGGTAGCGTAAGGTGTTTATTTAAGCAACAATGATAATTATCATAAAATAAAGCGGATAGGTGTCTTTAATTTGCAAAAGATAATTAAATGGAGTTAGTTAAAATGAATATTACATTATATAAGTATCAAAAGAACTCTACTAGTTTCAAACAAAAATCTAATTTTTTGTTAAAGAAATGAATTGTAATCAATTTTTTTTAACTTTGCAACGTTAATGAAAAAAACTTTCTATAAAATATCATCCTTTTTAATGGCATTACTGGTCATGCTCTCAACAGTGTCTTTCACTATTGAAAGTCATTATTGTGGAGATGTTTTAGTAGATTATTCATTGTTTGGTTCCGTTGAAGGCTGCGGTATGGATTTAGCACAAACTAAATCTTCAAAAGAGACCCTTGAAGGAAAGTATTGTTGTAATAATGAACAAATCACCTTAAATGGGCAAAGTGAGTTAAGTGTTTCTTTTGATAATCTTACAAATGATCAGCAAGTTTTTGTTGCTTCATTTGTATATGCTTACATTAACCTTTTTGAAGATTTAGAAAATAAAGCATCTTCATTTCTACAATACCCACAACCACTTATTGTCAAGACTATTTACAAGCTTGATGAGACTTATTTAATTTGATTTTTAAACCATAGACTTTATTATCCAATGGATGTTTACCCATTAGGATAGTTCTTTGTATTCGGTATTTTCTTAATACCAATGTTTAATTGTTTAATTATCAAAATTTATGTTAAATAAAACTATCCGTTATTTTCTTGAAAACAAGTTGATAACATTTCTATTGCTCGCCGCCTTTATTGTTGGAGGCATTGTAACTGCACCTTTTAATTGGGAGACCTCTTTAATAGAGCGAAACCCCGTGCCTGTTGATGCCATACCAGATATTGGTGAAAACCAACAAATTGTCTTTACCGAATGGATGGGACAATCGCCACAAGATATTGAAGATCAAATAACCTATCCATTAACCACAGCATTACTTGGTATTCCCAGCGTAAAAACCATACGTAGCAATTCTATTTTTGGGCTTTCCAGTATTTATATCATTTTTGAAGATGATGTCGATTTTTATTGGAGTAGGACTAGGATTCTCGAAAAACTAAACTCCCTACCTCCTGGAACAGTACCCAACGATGTGACACCAGCACTTGGGCCAGATGCAACAGCGTTAGGGCAAGTATATTGGTACACCTTAGAAGGTAGAGATCCTAAAACAGGCAAGCCGACAGGCGGTTGGGACCCACAGGAATTGAGGACCATTCAGGATTTTTATGTACGTTATTATTTAACGGCTGCTAGTGGGGTTGCAGAAGTGGCCTCCATTGGTGGTTTCCTAAAAGAGTACCAGATTGAAATTGATCCCGATGCCATGAAAGCCAACAATGTGGATGTTGGAATGATTATGAATGCCGTTAAAAACAGTAACCTCGACATTGGTGCACGTACTTTAGAATTTAACAAAGTTGAATATTTGGTCCGGGGCTTGGGGTATATTAAAAACCTGAGCGATCTTGAAGAAAGCGTGGTAACCGTAAGGGACAATGTGCCCATACGCTTAAAAGATGTTGCCAAAATACAATTTGGTCCAGCTGGTCGTAGAGGAGGTCTTGATAAAAGCGGTGTAGAAGCTGTTGGAGGTGTGGTTGTAGCACGTTATGGCGCAAACCCACAAGAGGTCATTCATAACCTTAAAGCTAAAATTGAAGAAGTAGCCCCTGGGCTGCCATCAAAAACTTTAGCAGACGGTACCGTTTCAAAAATAACCATTGTACCGTTTTATGACCGTTCCGGTTTAATTCAGGAAACTTTGGGAACACTGGAGTTGGCACTTTCACATGAAATACTAATTAGTATTTTAGTGGTAATTGTACTCGTATTAAACTTAAGAGCATCTATTTTGATTTCTACCCTATTACCAGTAGGCGTATTGATGACCTTTATTTTAATGAAATATTTTAACGTCGATGCAAATATTGTCGCCCTTTCCGGTATCGCTATCGCTATTGGTGTGATGGTCGATGTTGGTATCGTATTTACCGAAAACATTATCAGGCACCTGGAAATGCCGGAAAACGAAGGTGCACGTGGCAAGCGACTCGTACAGATTATATATATAGCAACGGTGGAGGTAGCTTCGGCCATTGTAACAGCTCTGGCAACAACCATTGTAAGTTTTTTACCTGTTTTTGCTATGCAGGCTTCCGAAGGTAAATTGTTCAGGCCACTGGCTTGGACCAAAACATTTGCACTGGTATCCTCGTTGGTTATAGGCATCATGTTTATCCCTGCCATTGCACAGGTTTTATTTTCCATTAGGTTTGATAAAAAACGTGTAAGCCGAACATTTAATGCCACATTAATAGCTCTTGGTGTTATCTTTATTATTTCCTATGGCAGCATTATGGCGTTGTCCCTTGTTGCTTTTGGGGTTAACAATCTGCTTACACAAGTACCCGAAAGAGAATTGTTTAAAGGTAGATTAAAACTTCCATATTCCGAAAAACTGGCCAATTACATAAATATTGGCATTACCATTTTAGTTGTAGTGTACTTTTTAACTATTGAGTGGATGCCATTAGGCGCTACAAATTCTACTCTGGTAAACTTTGTTTTTGTAATCGCTATAATCAGTATTATATTAGGAATATTAATGACTATTGTACATTTTTACAGTAGGTTATTAACTTGGTGTTTAAATAACAAATGGAAATTCCTGGCATTGCCAATCTTGGCTTTGTTATTTGGTATAACTATTTGGATGGGCTTTGGCAAAGTGTTTGGCTTTATGCCAAAATTTGTAAAAGATACTAATGCATTTGCAAGTATAGAAAAATCATTTCCGGGTATTGGCAAAGAATTTATGCCAGCTTTAAATGAAGGCTCATTCTTGCTAATGCCAACCACAATGCCACACTCCAGTATTTCTGAAAACATGGAAGTCATCGCTAGTATAGATAAGCATTTAATAACCATTCCAGAAATAGAATCGGCAGTAGGTAAATGGGGGCGTGTAAATTCGGCTTTAGATCCGGCACCAACGTCCATGTACGAAAACACCATTAACTATATTCCTGAATATATTTTGGATGAAGATGGCCACAGGGAACGATTTAGGGTCAATAAACATGAGGCATTCGTTTTAAAAGATGGTACAACTTATAAATATGGTACAGACGAATTTCGTAAAATAACCGAAGAAGATTTGATTCAAGATGATGATGGAGAGAACTTTAGGCAATGGCGCGAGCATATAAAAAAACCGGATGATATTTGGCAAGAAATTATAAAACATTCCAAATTCCCGGGATTAACATCTGCACCAAAACTGCAACCTATTCAAACACGCTTGATCATGTTGGCAACAGGGATGCGTGCACCAATGGGTATTAAAGTATTTGGGCCAACACTAGAAGTTATTGAAAAAGTAGGATTTGAATTGGAGAACATATTAAAAGAGGTTCCTAGTGTTAATCCACCAACAGTATTTGCCGATAGGGTGGTTGGAAAGCCCTATTTAGAAATGAAACTTAACCGACAAGCCATGTCCCGATATGGATTGACCGTTAAGGATATGCAAATGCAATTGTCGGTAGCTATAGGTGGAAAGCAATTAACAACGACTGTTGAAGGCAGGGAACGTTTCCCTGTACGTGTACGTTATGCCAGGGAGTATAGGGATAATCCTGACGATATTAAAAAGATATTAATACCCACGCCCGCAGGTGTTCAAGTTGAATTGGGCGAATTAGCGGATGTTACTTATGTTAGAGGCCCTCAAGTGATTAAAAGCGAGGACACCTTTTTAACGGGCTATGTTATTTTTGATATGAAAGATGGCTATGCCGAAACCAATGTGGTTGAAGATGCACAAGCGCTTATTAAAGCAAAAATGGATAGCGGCGAATTTTCTTTACCTGATGGAGTGACCTATCGTTTTACAGGGAATTACGAAAACCAGATCAGGGCGTCAAAACGATTGATGATCGTTGTGCCTATTTCATTGATCGTGATCCTGCTCATTTTATATTTCCAATTTAAATCCATAGCACCTTCGCTTATGGTATTCTCTGGAATATTTGTAGCCTTTGCCGGTGGCTTTGTCATGATTTGGTTATATGGTCAAGGTTGGTTCATGAATTTTGATGTAGCAGGTGTTCATATGCGAGACCTGTTTCAGCTACATACCATTAATTTGAGTGTCGCGGTCTGGGTAGGTTTTATTGCCCTATTTGGGATTGCCACGGATGATGGGGTTATTATGGGAACCTATTTAACACAGGTTTTCGATGAAGAAAAACCAACCACAGTTCAAGGTGTTCGTACCTCTGTACTACATGCAGGTACAAAACGTGTAAGACCAGCAATGATGACTGCCGCAGTTGCTGTTATTGCTTTGTTACCGGTTTTAACAGCAACAGGTAAAGGTGCCGATGTGTTAATACCAATGGCCATTCCTACTTTTGGCGGCATGCTTTTACAGGTCATGACCATGTTTGTTGTACCTGTGCTATACAGTATGTGGAAAGAAAAAGGGTTGAAAAAACAATTAAAACAAAGTAATGCTTAAATTTATAAAGATGACAGCGAATACTAAAACATATCTTTTCTTAGGCCTGATGTTGCTGCTTACAGCAAGTGGCTTCAGTCAAGAAAACTTAAATAACTATCTGGAAATAGCAGCCAATAATAATCCTGCCCTAAAGGCAAAGTTTAACGATTATATGGCAGCCATGGAAAAAGTACCACAAGTAGGTACCTTGCCAGATCCAACTGTTGCTTTTGGGTATTTTATCCAACCCGTAGAAACCAGGGTGGGACCACAGAGAGCGACCTTTAATTTAGCACAAAGCTTTCCATGGTTTGGGCTCTTGAGCGCACAGGAAGATGTTGCTACGGAAATGGCGAAAGCTATATATGAAGACTTTGAAAACACAAAGTCCAATATTTTCTTTGAAGTAAAAACGGCCTATTACAATTATTATTTTATAGAAAAGGCCATAGAAATAACAAGAGAGAATATTGAAATACTCGAAGTTTTTAAACGTTTATCATTGGTTAAAATTGAAGCAGGAACGGCATCTATTGTTGATGAGTTGCGTGTGGAACTGGAGTTGAATGATCTGGAGAACCAATTGGCCCTGTTTTTGGACACAAAGGATGCTTTGCAGGTAAAATTCAACAACCTGTTGGATATAGATGATAGTTCAGAAATCATCGTTCCGGAGGTATTATGGCAGGAAGAGATTCCTTTGGGTCAATTGAATATGCTCGATGAGATTTATGCGTCAAACCATCAAATAAAAAGTATAGAGCATAAACTTAACGCCTTTTTAAACCAGGAGATTGTAGCAAAAAAACAAGGCCTGCCAAAATTTAATGTAGGCTTGGGCTATACTGTTGTTGGAAATAACCCCATGTCAACAGCTTCCGATAATGGTAAAGATGCATTCATGTTTCCGTCGGTAGGTATGACCATTCCTTTATATCGTAAAAAATATAAAGCCTTGATTAAGGAAGCACAATTCAGGCAAGAAGCTGAAATTTTCAGAAAAGAGGATAAAGAGAATACCTTGACTTCAGTTTACCAAAACACGTATAAGGATTTTAGCGATGGCGACCGCCGTATTGCATTAAACTTGCGGCAGTCTGAAATTGCCAAAAAAGTATTGGATATTTTAATTATATCGTACTCTACAAACGCTAAAGACTTTGAAGAAGTACTGCGTATAGAACGTCAATTGCTCAAATACAAATTGGAACACCAAAAAGCATTAACCGATAAAAATGCCGCAGCAGCATTTATGGATTACTTAATAGGAAAATAAAATATATTATGAAAAAATATAAAAATTATATTATAGCAGCCGGTATTTTAATTATCGGAATCATTTTAGGAAGCGTGTTTTCTGGCGGAAGTTCAGAAACGACACATGCAGATGGCGAACACGAATATGTTCAAGACCCTGTAACACAATTATGGACCTGTTCCATGCACCCGCAAATACGCATGGAAGAACCTGGAAATTGCCCAATATGTGGGATGGAGCTAATTCCATTGGAAGCTACCGATGAATCTTCAGAAAACATTGCAGCTGACGAAATTGTAATGAACGAGCAATCCTATCAATTGGCCAATATACAAACCACTGTGGTTGAAAAAGCAAGTGCTAAAAAAGAGATTCGATTGCTGGGCAGGGTAAAACCAGACGAGCGCAGATTGTACTCTCAAGTATCGCACATACCAGGACGTATAGAACGCTTGTATGTAAACTTTACTGGGGAAAAAGTTTATAATGGCCAAAAAATTGTGCGTATTTATTCGCCGGAACTGATATCTGCCCAAAAAGAACTTTTTGAAGCTATTAAATCTAAAGATATTTACCCACAGCTTTATACTGCATCGCGTAATAAATTAAAACTATGGAAACTATCCGATAAGCAAATTGATGCCATTGAAGCAACCGGAAATGTACAGGAACAAATCGATATTTTATCTGATCATTCTGGTTATGTCATGAAACGTAACGTTGAGGTTGGGGACTATATCAAGGCTGGCGAGAATTTATTCGAAATTGCAAATTTAAGCTCTGTCTGGGTCATGTTTGAAGCCTATGAAGCCGATATCCCATGGATACATGTTAACGATATGGTTGAGTTTAAAATACAAGCCATTCCGAGCAAAACCTTTAAAGGGAAAATTACTTACGTCGATCCTTTTGTGTCCTCTAACACACGGGTTGCCAAAGTACGTGTTGAGGTGAATAACCCCGGTAACAAACTCTTGCCCGAAATGTATGCAAGCGGCATCATTCAGGCAAAAATGAAAGGTATGGAGAATACCATTGTCATACCAAAATCGGCGGTACTCTGGACAGGAAAACGCGCTGTGGTCTATGTAAAAGTACCGCACGAAAAAACCATTTCGTTTGTATATAGGGAAATAGAACTGGGACAGGATATGGGACAGTTTTACAGTGTTCAGGAAGGTTTGGAAGAAGGCGAAGTTGTTGCCACCAATGGCGTGTTCAGGATTGATGCCTCGGCACAATTATTAGGCCAAAAAAGCATGATGAACCCAGAAGGTGGAAAAATTAGTTTAGGAGGTCATGCCGGAATGGATATGGGAGGTGATACAAAAGCAGATGGCGTAGATCATTCTAAAATGGATATGAGTGATGCAAAAAAGGATAATGCTACAGACCACACCAATATGGAAAATGATGCTGACCACACAGATATGAACCAGCGTATCACTACAACGCCCACCTTTAAAAACCAATTGGAACAAGTGTTCAATGCATACATCAAGTTAAAAGATGGATTTGTAGGTGATGATAGTAGTGCTGCAAGTGCTGCTGCGAAGGAGTTATTGAGCGCCATGAAAAAGGTGGACATGAAGCAATTGACCGACCATGAAGCACATAACCACTGGATGACCATTTCAAAGGAGATTTCGGGATCGGCAAACTCCATTTCAGAACTTTCAGATATAGAAGAACAACGCGCCCACTTCAAGCACTTATCGGCTCATTTATCAAAAGGCGTAAAGCTATTTGGGGTTAACCAAAAGGTGTATGAGCAATTTTGCCCAATGGCCGACAATAATAATGGCGCTTATTGGTTGAGCCTTAACGAGCCTATTAAAAACCCATATTTAGGGGCCAAAATGTTAACCTGTGGAGATACTAAAACAGTTATTATAAAATAATAAAAACCTTAAAAATAAATACAGATGAAAAATTTAAAATTAAAATCAGTGGTCATGATCGCTTTTATGGTAAGCGTATCAAATTTCACTTATGCACAGCATGATCACAGTAAAATGGATATGGCACAGGTAGAAAATAAAACCGAGCAAGAAAATTATGTTGTAGGCTCACAAGTGCCCAATGAATTGGTTTGTATGGTAAACGACGCCTATATGGGCATACCCCAAATCCCTGTCCCTGTTAACGGCAAGACTTATTATGGTTGTTGCAAAATGTGTGTAGGCACTTTGAACGAAAAGGAATCTGCAAGGACCGGTATTGATCCTTTCAGTAATAAACCAGTAGATAAAACAATGGCCTACATTGTGTTGATGGAAGAAGAAGGGGCCGTGGCGTATTTCGAATCTAAAGAAAATTATTTGAACTATAAAAACAAAAATAAATGAAAAATTTAAAATTAAAATCAGTAGCCATAATCGTTTTTATGGTAAGCGTATCAAATGTCACTTATGCCCAGCATGATCATAGTAAGATGAATATGAAAAAGGACAATCATGGCATGATGGACCATAATGATATTATGGTAAAGTTAAACGATAAAAACCTGACTAAAGCTTATATGCATTATGCCATGATCAAGGAAGCCTTGGTGGAAGCCAATTCAGAAAAAGCTCAAAAGGCCTCAAAAATGCTTGTAGGCATATTAAAAAAGTACGGTAAAGCACCAAAAGCAGAAAAAACTGCTTCAAAAATGGCGTCAAAGTCCAATATCATGGACCAGCGCATTGTTTTTGCGGAACTTACAACAGCATTTGAGCCTTTATTAAAAGGAAATATTGTTGAAGGCGAAATCTATAAAACGTTTTGCCCAATGGCGAACAGTGGAGAAGGCTCTTATTGGTTTTCCAATTCCAGCAACATTGTAAATCCTTATATGGACAAAGCCATGGCCAGTTGTGGCAGTGTAAAAGAAACATTTAAATCTATGTGATTAATAGCGGAAGCTGGTTTATTAATGCCTTTAACAGTATTTTTAATAAGCCAGCTTATTAATCAAAAAAAAATAAGATCATGAAAGAAATAAAAGCATTTATACGGCCGAAAAAGTTGAATTCGGTAGCGGAATACCTTAAAAAAGAACATTATTGCTGTTTTACAGTATTTGAAGGCGAAGGTGTTGGTGATTATTCAGATGAAGACACACAATTCCCAAGCTTGAAATTTCCGTTTTTACATAATAAAATCGTTAAAATAGAGATTATATGTAATAAGGAAGATGTCGATAAAATTATAGACACTATAAGAACTCATGCTCGAACCGGTAAAAGTGGTGATGGCCTTATCTATGTAAGCAATGTTGATAGCCAAATCCGTGTTAGGGATGGGGAAAGAAAAGGGTAATGAAACAGATGTCTATTACAAATATGAAATAAGGAATTAAACGCAACGTGTTGCAAATTAGATACATTTAAGAGAAAATAATATACAACATAGTTTGAAGAAACAGGGATATTTGCATTACTGCTTAAATATTGTATTATTAAAGTAGTCATAACATAATCACAAACCATTTTATAAGCATCATGAAATGAGCCATAACAATTATTGATAGCAACCAAAATGTTCAATGGCGAAACCGCAGATTCATGAACACTTATAGAACAATAAAATGAGATGTGAATAATTATATCCCGAATTATCGGGACAAGTTATGACTGATAAAAACAACTAAATATTAACAGATGAAGCATACCTATAAAGTAACTGGAATGACATGTAGTGGTTGTAAAACCAATGTAGAAACTTCTTTAAGTAATTTAAAAGAGGTGACCAAAGTCCATGCAAATTTAGACACCAACGAGGTTGTAGTTGAAATGTCCTCCCACGTGCCCCTCAACACATTGCAGGAAAGGCTAATAAAATCCGGATTGCACTATACCATAGAAATGCGCGGACAGGAAAGCAAGCATGCACATCATCAACATCATCCGGAGCAACATAAAAAAGGAAGTGGTGTCTATTATTGCCCCATGCTTTGCGAAGGCGATAAAACATACAATGCGCCTGGGAAATGTCCGGTCTGTAAAATGAATTTGGTAGAAAAGGAACTTGAGGATTCCCATAAAAACGAACATGCCCATGTGCATTCTGCAGAGCAACACCATAAACACGAACCTGTAAAAGATGGAAACGGTGTGTTTTATTGCCCCATGCACTGCGAAGGCGAAAAAACCTATAATGAACCAGGAAGTTGCCCGGTTTGTGGTATGGACTTGGTCGAGCAGCCAAAAATGGTCCAAGATGAGCAATATACCTGCCCAATGCACCCAGAAGTCATTAAAGACTCGCCTGGGTCTTGCCCTATTTGCGGTATGGATTTAATACCCATGGAACCCTCAGAAAGCGAAGAGAGCAAAACCTATAAAATGCTGCTTAAAAAAATGAAAATAGCGACCCTGTTTACGGTTCCGATATTGTTCATTGCCATGGCAGATTTTATTCCAAATAACTTTTTGCTGGATATTACCTCGCAGGAAAATTGGAACTTGGTGCAGTTTGTACTGTCGCTTCCTGTGGTATTTTACGCCTGCTGGATGTTTTTTGTACGTTGCTATAAATCCATAAAAACTTGGAACCTCAACATGTTTACACTCATAGGCATTGGTACGGGCGTGGCCTTTCTATTTAGTGTTTTCGGTATGATATTCCCAGAATTGTTCCCGGAACAATTCAAGACCGAAGCAGGCACCGTTTTTGTCTATTTTGAAGCCACCACGGTCATTTTAACATTGGTGCTGCTGGGACAACTTTTAGAAGCCAGGGCACATAGCCAGACCAGTGGGGCCATTAAGGAACTGTTAAAATTGGCGCCAAGCGAAGCTATTTTGGTAACGGCTGATGGCGAAGAGAAGGTAGTCTCAATCCACGATATTAAAAAAGGTGATCTGTTGCGTGTAAAACCGGGAGATAAAATTCCGGTTGATGGAAAAATACATGAAGGCCACGGTGTTATTGATGAATCCATGATTACCGGAGAACCCATTCCTGTAGATAAAAAAGAAGGCGAACCGGTAAGTTCCGGAACGATAAATGGCAACAGATCGTTTATTATGGAGGCCGAAAAAGTAGGCTCGGAAACCTTATTGTCGCAAATTATCCAAATGGTGAACAATGCCAGCAGATCTAAAGCCCCTATTCAGAAACTGGCAGATAAAATTTCCAAATATTTTGTTCAGATCGTTATCGTGGTTGCCATAATCACCTTTTTAATATGGCGTTATTATGGCCCGGAACCTGCCATGGTTTACGCATTTGTAAATGCCATTGCCGTATTGATCATTGCTTGCCCTTGTGCCGTTGGTTTGGCAACGCCAATGTCCGTAATGGTAGGCGTAGGCAAAGGGGCTTTAAACGGCATACTTATTAAAAATGCCGAAGCCCTAGAACATTTAAACAAGGTCAATGTATTGATTACCGATAAGACCGGCACCATTACCGAAGGCAAACCATCGGTAGAAAAAGTTATGGATCTATCCAAAACCAACGATGCCAAATTACTTCTCAAGTATATTGCATCCGTAAACCAATACAGTGAACATCCACTTGCCGAAGCTGTTGTAAAATATGCCAAAGACAAAAAAGTGGTTTTAGAAGAAGTGAAAGATTTTCAGGCCGTAACCGGAAAAGGTGTAGTTGGTACTGTAAACTCAAATACAATTGCACTTGGTAATAAGAAATTAATGCATGCGGTTAATGCGCAAATACCTGAAGCCATTGATACTAAAATTATTGACGAACAAAAATTGGGAAAAACAGTATCCTACATTTCTGTTAACCAAGAAGTCGTTGGTTATGTATCCATCACCGATGCCATCAAGGAAACCAGTAAACAAGCCATCGCAGCACTGCAAAAACAGGGCATTGAAGTGATCATGATGACGGGCGATAACGAAAACACAGCCAAAGCGGTATCTGCTGAACTTAACTTATCGAGCTTTAAAGCAGACTGTTTACCGGAAGACAAACTAAAGGTCATTGAAGATTTGCAAAAACAAGGGAAAATAGTAGCCATGGCAGGCGATGGTATAAATGATGCACCGGCACTGGCCCAGGCAGATATTGGTATAGCCATGGGAACAGGCACGGATGTGGCCATTGAAAGCTCTGAAGTTACGTTGGTAAAAGGCGATTTAATGGGCATTGTAAAGGCCAAAAACTTAAGCACGGGCGTTATGAGAAACATTAAGCAAAATCTATTTTTTGCATTTTTCTATAATGTGCTGGGTGTTCCGTTGGCCGCAGGTGTTTTATACCCTGTATTTGGGCTGTTGCTTTCGCCAATAATAGCTGCAGCAGCTATGGCTTTCAGTTCTTTTTCCGTGATTTCAAATGCCTTACGCTTAAGGAAGCTAACATTGGATAAGTAAGATTATAGGGAAATCCCTAAGAAAGAAATAACTCATTAAATAAATCAATAAAACGATGAAAACAATAAAAAACAAAGCGAAGCAACTATCTATCATTGTTGTATTGGCAATTGGTCTGGTTGCCTGTAATTCGAAGACAGAAAAAAAAGAAGTTAAAAAACAACCTGTTGCAACCACCCAAACCGTAGTTGAAGATACACAACAAAACTATCAAGTAGGCTCACAAGTGCCCAATGAGTTGGTCTGTATGGTAAACGATGCCTATATGGCCAAGCCCCAGATACCCGTACCTGTTAACGGCAAAACTTATTACGGTTGTTGCCAAATGTGTGTAGGCACGTTGAACGATAAGGAATCAGCCAGAACCGGTATCGACCCTTTCAGTAATAAACCTGTTGACAAAACAGAGGCCTATATTGTATTGATGAAAAAAGAAGGGGATGTGGCGTATTTTGAATCAGAAGCCAATTTTATGAAGTTCAAGAAAGGCAATTAAATTACGCATTGAAACAAGTCTTTACAGCAAATGGATAACTATTATTTTTATTACCGGTTTAGGGAAACATGCAAAAAATAATCGTAAAATTGATTTCAAAATAACGTTAAAAGAAAACAAATTATTGAAGTGATGGAAATGTATTGGTGGGCATTGGGTATAGCTATTTTGGTTTTTGTGCTGTCATTGATAGTGGGAAGACAGAAGAATTGGTTGGACCACTGACAAGTGGAAAAGGTTTGTGATGTCAAAAGGCCCACCGGTACAGGAATTGGGAAGAAGGATAATTAGTATTGAATGACGATTGTACCCTTAAAAGTAACGCGTTCAATTTCTTAATGGAATGCCATTCTAAACCAAATAAGCAAAGGTTTAAATGGATACAGTCAATATTTAACCAAGTAAAGTTTAATTTAAAATCGAACGATAAATATAAAATACACACAGTAAAAATGAAAGCATTAAAATTTATCACACTATTACTATTTACCTCTTCAATGGCATTCGCCCAAGTAGGTACAAATGGTGAGGACAGAAAAGAAGAAGGGCGTCCCGTTAAGGAGTATAACCTTACCTTGGAACAAAAGGAAATGACCCTTGGTGGAGTAACCACCAATGGAATGACCATCAACGGCAGTATTCCAGGGCCAGTCTTGGAATTTACCGAAGGAGACCTTGCCATAATCAACGTAACCAATAAAATGGATGAAGAAACGTCTGTGCATTGGCACGGTTTGATACTTCCCAATTTTTATGATGGTGTTCCTTATTTAACCACACCGCCTATTGAGGTAGGTGAGACATTCCAATACAGAATACCTATAAACCAATCGGGTACGTATTGGTACCATTCCCATACCATGCTACAGGAGCAAAAGGGGGTGTATGGTTCCATAATCATTCAACCCAAAGAAAGAACATTGGACTATGATAAAGACTTGGTCGTTGTTCTCTCTGACTGGACCAATGAAAAATCAATGAATGTGTTGCGCAACCTTAAAAGAGGGAATGAATGGTATCAGGTAAAAAAAGGGACAGCAGTACCGTTGAGCAGGGTCATTAAGGAAGGGGCGTTGGGAGCACAGTTCAAATTTTGGCGCGACCGTATGGAAGGTGCGGATATTGCGGATATCTACTACCCTTCATTTTTAACCAATGGTGAAAAACTAGCAGCGTACCCCGAATTTAAACCCGGTGAAAAAGTAAGGCTTCGCTTTATAAATGCATCGGCTTCATCTTATTATTGGGTGGATTTTGGTGGGGGTAACCCAATGGTGGTTTCAAGTGACGGTATAGATGTGGAACCTGTATCTAAAAGTCGTTTCCTTTTTGGTATTGCTGAAACCTACGATGTAATTGTCACCATTCCAGAAGGTACTTTAGAAATTATTGCCACGGCACAGGATGGCTCTGGGGATACCTCTTTACGGCTAGGACAAGGAACACTTTATCCCGCAGAAAGAATTGACAGGCCGGACAAAGTGGAAATGATGAAGCAAATGGCACAAATGGATATGAAGATGGGTGCACCTGCTATGGTAGGAAACAAAAAGAAAAAAACACCGGAGTTTTTAATGCAGAAGTATGGGATGAAGATGGATATGGATATGGATATGGAAGATGGACAGATGAAAATGAATATGCCTATGAAAGATGGTGCAATGAATGATAAAATGAAAATGGATGGCCATATGAACCATAGTGACCAAATGATGCAAAAAGACAGTACTCCATTTGATTACAGCACACGTAAAACCTATTTCAACTATGATTTTTTAAAGGCAAAGGAAAATACCGCTTATAAGGCAGATGTGCCCGTAAATGATATTTTACTCAATCTAACCGGTAATATGCAACGTTATATCTGGAGTATGAACGGCGTGCCATTGTCCGAAACCGATAATATTAAAATTAAAGGCGATGAGGTGACAAGAATAACATTAAACAACTTGACGATGATGCACCACCCTATGCACCTTCACGGGCATTTTTTCAGGGTGATTAATAAAAATGGCGAGCGTTCCCCATTAAAACATACCGTTAATGTGCCACCGATGCAAAAAGTGGTCATCGAATTTTATAACGAGGAGTATGGGGATTGGTTCTTTCACTGTCACATATTGTACCATTTGATGAGTGGTATGAATCGTGTATTCAGTTATGGTACACCAAGAGATGAACGGATGGCGGAATTTCCGGTTCAAAAGCTTATACATGAAACTGACCTCTACTATTCGTGGGGGGCTGCGCGTGTGGGCTCAAACTTCAATGAACTTTTTTTAACATCTAGCAATATTAGAAATGAATTTGGTTTACGGGCTGAATTTGACTATGACCAAAATGCTGAAATAGAAGTAAATTATAACAGGTACCTGAATGGTTGGGTTCGCTTATATGTAGGTGTTAATACCGAAACTGAAATTCCTAATTCGTACGATGAATTCAATACGGTTGGACTGGTCGGGGTCAAATACTTTACGCCTTACCGATTTAATGTAGATGTGAGTATGGACCATCAATTGCGCCCAAGAATACGGTTGGACAGAGAGTTATTGATTTTTCCAAGGATTTTCTTGGAGGGAGAATACGAATACAGAGCGGATTTTGGTTGGGTAAATGAGTTGGAAAATAACATTTCCTATGAAAGTGAAACCCAGTGGTTGGTAGGAGTTGCATACATCCTTTCCAGAAATTTTTCAATACAGGGAAATTATAATAATAGATATGGCTGGGGTGGTGGCCTCTTGGCCCGGTTTTAATTAAATGAATCTGAAGATGAAAGAAAAAACACATTGTACCAGAAGAAACTTTGTAGGGACCCTAGGTCTTGCTACTGGTGGACTATGTTTACTTCCACTGGCTGTTTCCTGTAAATCAGACACACCTTCAAAAAGCATAAATGCAGGGAAAAAGATGACTGAAGACTTTGACGCAGATGTAGATATTCAATTGCAAGCCATTCAGACCAAGACTAATATTTTGCCTGACAGCACTTCTGATACCTATTCTTATAAGGCTTCCCAGATCAAGGGAACAAACGACACCTTAGCAAAAATAGAAGGAAGCACTTTAGGCCCTATCATTAGGGTGAATAAAGGTGATAAGGTTCGCATTCGATTTCAAAACGAAATTCCAGAAGAATCTATAATTCATTGGCACGGCCTGCACGTTTCACACGAGAACGACGGTCATCCAGAATACGTGATTGATTCAGGAGAAACCTATTTCTATGAATTTGAGGTCTTGAATCGTGCAGGTACCTATTGGTTTCATCCACACCCGCATCGTAAGACAGGAGAGCAAGTGTATAAAGGACTAGCAGGATTATTTATCGTTTCGGATGAAGAGGAAGGAGCCTTAAACCTTCCCACAGGAGATTACGATATTCCAATCGTTATCCAGGACAGGACATTTGATGAAAATGGTAAGTTGATTTATTTACCCAATGGAAGGATGAATCAAATGCGTGGATTTTTAGGTGATGAAATTCTTATTAATGGTAAAACCAATAAGACGCTATCACTAAATAAAGATGGGAAATATCGTTTACGATTGCTCAACGGTTCTAATTCACGTGCCTATAAACTGGCTTGGGATACAGGAGAACCACTCACCATTTTTGGAGTGGATGGAGGACTTTTGGATAGTCCAAAAACACTTCCCTATCTCATTTTGGGTCCAGCACAACGCGTGGACTTATGGTTAGATTTATCCAATCGATCTGAAAATGAGCAGTTAAAATTAATACACCTTCCCATTCCCTTAGATAATATTATGGGAGGTATGATGGGTGGTGGAATGATGGGAAGCCCTAGTGATACAGCTTTGCCTTACAATAGCCAGTTTGATATTCTCAATATTGCAGTGGGGTCTTCACGAAATAATGAGGCTAGCCTACCAAATAGTTTATCGAGTTCATCAGCTTTGAATCTAGCTGACGCAATAAACAGAGCCAACCCAAGAACATTCAATTTTGGAATGGAGAAAATGATGGAATGGACGATCAATGGAAGGACTTATGATGGATTTGAGGTAGCCGAGGATGAAATCGTAAAACTCAATACCACCGAAATCTGGCGAATAAATAATGGAGGAAATATTAATCGCGAGAGCCAAAATAGTGGAGGTGGTATGATGGGGATGCACGGTAATGGCGGTATGATGGGAAACAATCAAGGTATGGGGAATATGATGCAGATGCCACATCCTGTGCACATCCACCAATTACAGTTCAATATTGTAAGCCGAAATAGTGAGAACGTAAACCCGAATTTATGGGAGAACGTTAAAGATGGATTTATAGATGAAGGATGGCAGGATAGCGTGTATTTATTACCGGGAATGTATATGGATTTGATAATGCGCTTTGAGGACTTTAAAGGATTGTTCCTTTACCATTGCCACAACCTTGAACACGAGGATATGGGCATGATGCGAAATTTTAAAATAGTATAGACCAAGAAAAAATTACGTGAAAGATTTATCATATGTCACAGTATAAAAAAAATAGTCTCAGTTTAACAGGTGCAGTATCATTAGGTACAGGTGTAATGATTGGTGCAGGAATATTTGCACTATTAGGTCAGGTAGCCGAATTATCTGGACAATGGTTCCCCTACGCTTTTCTTGTAGGTGCCATAATTTCAGGATTTAGTGCATATACGTATGTAAAACTTTCCAATGCTTATCCATCTGCAGGCGGTATTGCAACCTATCTAAAAAAGATATATGGCAAAGGTGCGGTAACAGCTTCTGGAGCATTGCTAATGGCACTCTCTATGGTCATTAATGAAAGTTTGGTAGCACGTACATTTGGTTCTTATACACTTCAATTATTTGATATTAATGACAATAGTGTTTGGGTGCCCATTCTTGGGACGCTGCTGTTAATTGTTGCTTTTTTAATCAATATTTCTGGAAACAATATCATTGGCAAATCTTCTTTTGCAATGGCTATTTTAAAAATTGGAGGTATTGCAATTTTTGCCATTGGTGGATTATGGGCGGCAGGATTTTCATTTTCTGAAGTTGTTCCTTCAGAAAGTTTGACCGAATACCCTATGACTAATTATTTAGGAGCTTTGGCCCTTTCAATTTTAGCTTATAAGGGCTTTACTACGATTACAAATAGTGGTGAGGAAATCACAAATCCTAATAAAAATGTAGGACGTGCAATTATAATATCACTTGTTATTTGTACCGTGGTATATCTACTTGTTGCATTTGCTGTTTCTTCTAACCTATCCATCGATGAAATTATCAAGGCAAAAGATTATTCATTGGCCGAGGCATCAAAACCAGCTTTCGGAAAGTACGGATTATGGTTCACCGTGGGCATTGCAATCATAGCCACTATCTCAGGAGTGGTGGCAAGCATTTTTGCAGTATCAAGGATGACTACAATGTTAACTCAGATGAATCTAATTCCCCATAAACATTTTGGGTTACCAGGAAAATTACGAAAGCATATGCTCATTTACACGGTGGTATTAGCGCTTACAATGACCATTCTTTTTGACCTTACAAGAATTGCATCACTGGGCGCTATTTTCTATTTGATTATGGATATAGGAATCCATTGGGGCGTACTTAAAAATATGAGAGAAGACATAAAAGCTCGTGCCTCTATTCTATATACTGCAATAATATTGGATAGTATTGTTTTGGCCGCATTCTTATGGATAAAGGCTTCTAGTGACATACTGGTCGTAATTGTAGCTACAATACTGATGGTATTGATTTTTATGGGCGAAAAATGGTTCCTGAAAAATAAAAGCGAAGAAAAAGAAAATTGAAATACAATAAACGATTTATAAATTTTAAAAAATAAGAGAATGAAAACAACAGTAAAACTTTTAATCGTAATAGGAATATTGGGAACATTCATTAGTTGCAAATCAACTTTCAATGCAAACGAAACATTGCAGAAAGAAGAAAACAGAACAGCTATTTATCAGGAAATCATTTCAAATCCAGTACAGTTTACCAAGTTGATCAGTGAAGCTAGAAAAGATGAAGAAGCCAAAATGATATTGATGAAATCCCATATGGAACAGATGGAATCCGGTAATATGAAAATGATGATGCAGAAAAATCCTGAGATGAAAGAAAAAATGCAATCCCAAATGCAAAAGATGATGGATAAAAACCCAGAAATGAAGGAGAAGATGCAAGAGAAGATGCTCAACAAAATGATGCAGAGCGAAAAAGGAAGAAAGATCTTAATGGAAAAAATCCACGGCAATGAACAAATGAAAAAAGAAATGAAGAAAAGAATGTCACAAATGATGGATGAGAACCCTGAAATGATGAAAGAAATGATGCAGAAAATGATGGAAAAAAATCCAGAAATGATGCAGAAAATGAAAGATAAAATGAAAAGTAAAGGCGAATGAGCTTTTATTAAAAAAAACAATTATTTAACAATTAAAATTAAAAAATTATGATGATGTGGTGGTGGATACTGATACCGGTTGTACTTGTATTGGGTGTATTTCTCTACAATGGAAGAAATAAACAAAATAACGTACAAAGAGAAAATCCCATGGATATTCTGGACAACCGATTTGCCAAGGGCGAAATATCCAAAGAAGAATACGAAGAACAAAAACGAACGTTGAATTAAAAAAACAAAAAAAGATGAACTATTATTTTAATAAAACAGTCAATGGAACTTTTGAAGAGGTTATCGAAAAAGTCACCAAAGAACTAAAAGAAGAAGGTTTTGGCATACTTACAGAAATAGATGTAACGGCAACCTTAAAGAAAAAACTGGATGTAGATTTCAAAAAGTATAGAATTTTAGGAGCTTGTAATCCGCCTTATGCTCACAAAGCTTTGCTTGCGGAAGATAAAATAGGAACCATGTTACCCTGCAATGTCATTGTACAGGAAATTGAAGCAGGGGTCATTGAAGTTGCAGCCGTAAACCCAATGGCATCAATGCAAGCTGTGGAAAACGAAAAACTGAATGTTATTGCTAGTGAAATAACTGCAATGTTGGAAAACGTCATTGAAAAATTATAAGGACTTATCAAAAATCAGTAATAATAAATACAAACTTAAATCAAATACAAAAAATAATTCAACTTACATTAACATTAACATTAACACTAAAACACTAAAACAATGAAAAATTTAAAGGTAACAACAGTAATTCTGGTAATGGCTTTTATAGGCCTAACAGCAGTATCTTGTAAAGACAGTAAAAAAGAACAGGATAACACCGATGACCATCATACGGAAATGAATGCAGAAGAAGACCATTCCAATATGGAACACGATAACACTGATGGTCATCACGATGGTGGGAAACAGGAAATGGCAATGAGTGGAGATGGTAATTCACAAATGGTTTTAAATGACTATTTCAATTTAAAGAATGCCTTGGTGGCAGATGATAATGCTAAAGCCAAAGAACTTGGTGCAACTCTGGCAACGAGTTTAGGAAATCTTGATGTATCATCAAACTTTTCAGATAATCAAAAGAATGATTTAAAAGATATTATTGAAGATGCTGTAGAGCACGCAGAACATATTTCAGAAAGCGATATAGCCCACCAGCGAGAGCATTTTAAAATATTGAGCAAAGATGTAACCGATATGGTAGCCATTACAGGAACAGAAAACACGCTATACGAACAGTTTTGCCCGATGTACGATGGTGGCAGTGCTTGGTTAAGTATGAGCAAGGACGTTAAAAATCCGTATTACGGAAGTAAAATGTTAACCTGTGGAAAAGTGCAAAAGGAAATCAACTAAATGAAGATTGTAAAGATCATAGCAGTAATAGTACTGCTGGCATTTGTGGGAATACAATTTATTCCCACAACACGCAACCAAAGCAACACTGTGCCTTTAACCGATTTCATGCTGGTCAATAATGTCCCGGAATCTATTCAAAAAAAGTTACAGGTATCCTGCTATGATTGCCACAGTAATAACACACAATATCCTTGGTATAATAAAATTCAACCCGTGGCTTGGTTTTTAGAAGACCATATCAAAGAAGGTAAGGCTGAACTCAATTTTAACGAATGGGATTCATTATCATCCAGAAGAAAGAAAAGTAAGCTAAGGTCTATTATAAAGCAGATAGAAAGTGGCGAAATGCCTTTGGATTCTTACACTTTGATACATAGTGAGGCAACATTTACAGAAGCTGAAGCAGAAGAGTTAATCAATTTTATCACACAATTAAAAGATAGTTTATAAACAATAATTTAAAAATAATTAAAATGAAAAATTTAAAAATAAGTATAGCAGCAATGCTTTTGTTTGCAGTTTCTTTTACCAATGCACAGGAAAAGGAAAAAATGAACCACGATCACGGAGATATGAAAATGGACCATAGCAAAATGATGAATAAAAATAGTGACGCAAAAGCAGAAGCCATTTTAAGTGATTACTTCAAATTAAAGGATGCTTTGGTGGGAGATGATACTAAAAAAGCGGCACAATCAGGTACTAAATTGGTAACCTCTCTTAAAGCATTTGATATGAGTGGTTATACTAAAGAACAGCAAGAAGAGCTTGCCGATATCATAGAAGATGCTACCGAACACGCTGAGCATATTGCTGAAAGTGCTATGGACCATCAGAGAGAGCACTTTAAAACCCTAAGTAAGGACATCACGGATTTGGTGGCCATTACGGGAACAAAAAACACGTTATACGAGCAGTTCTGCCCCATGTATGATAAAGGTAGTGCTTGGTTAAGTACAAGTAACGAAGTTAGAAATCCGTATTACGGAAGCAAAATGCTTAAATGCGGAAAAGTTCAAAAGACCATTCAGTAAAGCTGTAGTGCATTTGAACAAAATCAAGAGAAATAAGTAACGAGCAATAATAAAAGATGAATACTAAAATAATCAAACTCTTTTTGCGACTTGCAATATCATTCGGATTTTTATCAGCAGTAGCCGACAGATTTGGATTGTGGGATAAAGATGTTTCTGTGTGGGGAAATTGGGAAAATTTCTTGAACTACACGCAACAGATAAATCCTTGGATTCCGAACTCGTTAATCTCAACAATCGGAATTATTGCAACCGCAGCTGAAATTATTTTTGCGTTTTTCTTGATAATAGGGTTTAAAACAGAATTGTTTGCAAAATTGAGCGGATTTTTATTGCTAATATTTGCTCTATCAATGACATTTTCCACTGGAATAAAAGGAGCAATTGACTTTTCTGTCTTTACAGCTTCTGCTGGAGCTTTTGCTTTAAGCCTAATGAAAGAAAAGTATATAGAAATGGACAGCCTAATTGCGAAAGGAAATAATTGAGCACGAAATAAAATGCAACACAGAATAGGTTATTAGCGATATCCGAATAGTTATTAAGTCCTGTCCTGGGAAGGATAAATAGTTGATGGTTTGTTCCTTCCCAAGTCAGGCAAAGGTTTAAGTCCTAATAAGAGAGAGGGCACATATTTTTGGTTGGTTAGTAAAGCCCTTTCTCTTAATTAGGCACAATAAAAGAAGAATGGGTTTGGTTAATAGCAGCTTGAACAAGGAAGAGATATTAAATCGTTAGAATAATCGTAACGCTCTTCCTGTCTCGGGCAAAATAGAAAGTTTTTGAAAAAGAGAAGTTTAGTGAAGCGTACTTGATCTTGGGAGGTGAACATTTGAAATGGTTTATTGGTTATACCGGTTCGCCTCTTATTTTTAAGTATAAATTTAGGATTTCAGTTTCCTTAGGGTAAAGGGTAAGCTGAAAAAAGATAGAATTAATGAAAGATTGTTGCAATACAGGTCATGATAAAGGGCAAAACAAAAACCCACTCAAAAAGGGGTTCAACTATATAGTGTATGTAATCATAGCTGTTATAATTATAGGAGCATTGGTGCTACAATTAACTGGAAACTAATTTAAAACCATAAGAAATGAAAACAAAACAATTTTTTTTAGCTATTTTGATCCTAGCCTTTTTAGGTAGTTTGACCAATGTCCTTGCCTTAAATGAAAAGCGAAATAACCTCAATGAAACTGAATTTTCAACTAGCACAACTTCGGTTGCGCAGTCAGATTCTGTAAAAGCAGACTTTGATGCGTTTCCCAACCTGCACCCTATGGTCGTACATTTTCCCGTAGTGCTATTGTTGTTCGCAGTGGCCTTACAATTTATACAGCTGTTTAAACTGAACCGGACAATGGACTGGGTCATCCTCTTAATAGTAGGGTCTGGGTTTATAGGCGCCTATGTAGCAAGTACTTTGGTTCACCCCAATACAGAAGGGTTAACCGAAATGGCCAAAAGCGTATTGGAGCAGCATGATAAATATGCCGAATGGACACTATGGTCCAGTGCACTTGCAGCTGTTTTAAAAATAGTAAGCCTGTTTTGGGTCAAATTAAGGCGTGGCTTCGAAATCGCCGTTTTTATAGTTATGGCTTTTTCAGCCTATTCGGTTTCCGAGGCAGGGCATTATGGTTCGCAGCTGGTATATATAGAAGGGGTTGGTCCACAAGGAAACTATATTGGTACAGAAAGCGAGGAAGGTGGTAATGAAAGCGATGGGCATTCACATTAAAACCTGAATTCAATTAATATCTTGATAGTAAACCTATGTTTATCAATTAAAACCGTATCGTTTATATCCTGCTATGACTTTTTGTGGCACGCAAACATAAGAGCTATTCATTGAAATCTTAAAAAAGACCTACAAGGTTGTCTAAACCTTACAGGTGAATCACAATATGTTAATAATCAATAACTTAATAATCGAACTCAGGTTTAAACAACGACAATGAGAAAAGGATTTATGATAACTAGCATCATATTGGTTGTGGCATTGGCAGCCATAATCATTTTGTACCCCTTGTTGTGGTGGCTCGCTTTGGTGATACTTCCATTCCTAATTTTAGGATTATTGGATTATTTTCAAAAATCAAACAATATAAAACGTTCCTATCCATTATTTGGTAGAATAATCAAACTTCTTGAAAAAGAACGCCACGTTGTCCAAGAGAACCTTTTGCTTAACAGAACAGAAGGAAAGCCTTTTAACTGGATACAAAAGGAAATAGTCTATAAGCGTGCCGCAGATGCCAATAAAAATCAACCTTTTGGCACACAAATCCCTTATGATGAAGTGGGTCGTGAATGGTTTGTGCATTCCATATATCCCGTAAAAGAAGTTAACGATGATTTTAGGGTAACATTTGGAAGTTCCAAATGCGCTAAACCCTATTCTATTAGTATTCTTAACCTTGCGGGAATGAGCTATGGCTCTATAAGCAAAAATGCAACCTTGGCCCTTAATGGTGGTGCTAAAATAGCTGGTTTTGCCCAGAATACTGGCGAAGGTGGTTTTACGCCCTATCATCAAGAATATGGGGCAGATATCATATTCCAAATGGGTACCGGTTATTTCGGGTGCCGTACCGAGGATGGTAATTTTGACCCTGAAAAGTTTAAGGAAATTGCAGTACACGAGGTAGTAAAAATGATTGAGATTAAAATTTCCCAAGGTGCAAAACCAGGCTTTGGTGCCATACTACCTGCAAAGAAAAATACAGAGGAAATCGCAAAATTCAGGGATGTTGAAAAGGGCACTGAAATTTTATCGCCACCACATCATTCTGCCTTTAGAAACGATAAGGAAATGATTTTGTTCGTTGAAAAATTGAGAAAACTTTCCAGTGGAAAACCCATAGGTATTAAGCTTTGTATCGGACAGAAGGATGAATTTGAAAGGATGATCCGAGCTTTCGCTGAAAAGCAAAATTATCCTGATTTCATAGCTATAGATGGAGCCGAAGGAGGTTCTGGAGCCGCTCATATGGAGTCGCTACATTGGGCTGGGCTTCCAATAGTTGAGGCTGTCCATTTCGTTCATTCTACTTTAGAAAAATACAAATTACGTGATGAAATAAAGTTGATGGCAGCAGGAAAAATCATATCGGCTTTTGACATCTATCGCATGCTCGCACTTGGTGCAGATGCCTGCTATAGTGCTAGGGGAATGATGTTCGCCCTAGGCTGTGTACAATCCTTAAAATGCAATCTTGATACCTGTCCCACGGGAATTACCACAATGGCCCCGTCAAGGGTGGAAGCATTGGTAGTGGAAGATAAAAAAACTAAAGTGGCAAATTATCATAAAAATACAATACAAGCTTTTAAAGAGTTACTTGGGGCAATAGGATTGGAAAACAGAAAGGGCATACACAAAAAATATATTACAAGAAGAATCAATGAAACCGAAACAAAGACTTATGATGAAATTTTTATATACCCCTCAAAGGAATGAGTGAAGAAAACGATATAGAAACCACAGTGGCCTTTTATGGCCAACTTTTCAATAGTTCAAAGTACGTGCTACTGGTAGTGCTAATCGCTACAGCTATCGGGCTGTATGTTATACCTAATCTTAACGCCACTTATGCTGTAATTATGCTTTTGGCCCTTACGCTAATAAAAATAGGATTTATAATAGCCTTATCCTTCAATCAATTAATGAAAATTATCGGTCAGAGCCACATATTGAGCCACGTTTTGGTGTTGTTCGGATATCTAATTGTAGTGATTGTATTTTCGTTTGCGATAGATTACACGGCATTATACTTTTTTGACCCTACTCATTTTAAAATTAACAATAGCGCGGGAAGTAATGGGCTGTTGGTATTTTTCGATATGTCCTATTTCAGTCTAATTACTTTTTCGTCTGTAGGCTATGGGGATATAGTTCCTATAACAGTTACAGCTAAAATAGTGGTGGTACTTGAAGTGGCGCTTAGATTTTTCGTGCTTGTTTTTGGTATCGCAAATGTGAATAGAATTCGAGTAAATAAATAACCCTTAAAAACTAATATGATGAAAACACTAAAATTGACCACAATCTTAACGCTGTTCATAATGGCAACAAGCCAAATGTACAGTCAAAATACAAATACAGAAAAAAAAGCTGTGCTTACAGTAATGAAAACGTATAAGGATGCGCTTCAAAACCTAACAACCGAAGGTACTTTTGAATTATTTGCCGATGATTCCAAGGTTTTTGAATCAGGCGGTGTTGAGGGTTCGTATGCCCACTATATAGAACACCATTTAGGACCGGAATTAGGACATTTTAAGACATTTGAATTTTCAGATTATGAAATTGATGCGGAAGTAGATTTGCCCTATGCATTTACTACCGAAACGTACATATATACCATAGTGCTAAAACCCGACGATAAGGGGAATAGCCGAACAATAAAGAAAAAAGGGGTGGCAACTTCCATCCTAAAGAAGATAGATGATAGATGGCAGATAGTAAAAACACATTCATCATCCAGAAATACAAAATAAAATTTTAACTGTGAGCGAATTTTTAAAACAATGGGGAGAAGCGGCCTATACGACCACCGGATTTTTCTGGATGGCGCTTTGGGCATTCATATTGGGCTACATCATCAGTAGTATGATACAGATTTTTGTGACCGAAAAACGAATGCAAAAAACGATGAACGAGAGTGAAGGTAAAAGTGTACTATTAGGTACGTTTTTCGGCTTTATAAGCAGCTCGTGTAGTTTTTCGGCTTTAGCGGGCACCAAATCCATCTTTAAGAAAGGTGCAAGCTTTGTGTCTTCCATTGCTTTTCTGCTCGCATCGACCAATCTTGTTATTGAACTGGGAATCATCATTTCCATATTTTTAGGATGGCAGTTTGTGGTCGGCGAATACGTAGGTGGAATTCTTTTGATTCTTATTTCGTGGATCTTGATACGCATAATCAATCCTAAAAAACTTATAGAAAAGGCACGTAAGAACTTAGAGAACGAAGATGACGATGCGATGGATGATTCCAAGGATTGGAAAAAACAAATTAAGAAAGAAGATAGTTGGGCAAGGGTTGCCAAAAAATATAAGATGGAATGGCAGATGGTGTGGAAGGACGTTACCGTTGGCTTTACCATTGCTGGAATTGTAGCTGCGTTCGTTCCCGATTCGTTCTTCCAGACACTATTTATCAATAGTGGCCAGGGCAATACAGACTTTACTTTTCTGGAAATATTGGAACATATTATTGTAGGGCCTATTGCCGCATTTTTGACCTTTATCGGCTCTATGGGTAACATTCCATTGGCAGCATTGCTTTTTGGCAAGGGCGTGAGTTTTGCAGGGGTTATGGCTTTCATCTTTAGTGATTTGGTGGTCTTTCCCGTCCTACGTATCAACGCCAAATATTATGGATGGAAGATGTCGTTGTTCATTTTATTCTTACTGTTTACAGCATTAATCGGAACAGCTTTGGCTCTGCATTACTCTTTCGATTTGTTGAATATGTTACCAGACCCATCGCAGGTCAAGATTCAGGACAAAGAGCATTTCAAAATTGACTATACCTTCTATTTGAATATGGCCTTCCTCGCAATTTCAGGATATTTCATATACTTAGGGTTTTTCAAAAGAAAGGATGTAGAACACTCAATGAGCGAAATGGCACCTAAAAGTCCATTGCTTGAAAGCGTTTTGAAATATGCCGCCTATATCTGTTATGTATGGTTGGCAGGTGGAATAATTGTCAAATTTTTCGTGAATTAAATTACAGATAAAGAATAAAGAAAAATGGTTAACAGAAAAACAGCGAAATGGATTAGAAAAACGCACCGTTACTTGGGTGTCTTCTTAGGTATCCAATTTTTGATGTGGACGATTAGCGGGATGTATTTCAGTTGGACAGATATAGATGAAATTCACGGCGACCAATTCAAGAAAGTAGAACCTAAACAAGCTTCTTTCAAGAATTTAATGGGAACTGCTCAACTTAAAACTTTGCAGCCCATTCAAACTTTGGAATTATTGGAAATAGCTAAAGAGCCTTACTATTGGATAAATAAAACCACACTTTTTAATGCCAATACGGGCGATGAAAAAGGGGGTGTCACTAGAGATGAAGCTAGACAAGTGGCTAATAGATATATGCTGCCTGACCTCAAAATTTCTAGTATTGAAAGGATTGAAAAAGTTGGAGACCATCACGAATATCGGGGACGTCCACTTCCGGCCTATGAAATTTCGTATGAAACACCTCAAAATTTAAAGGCTTATGTGGCAATTGAAAACGGAGCTTTTCAAACAGTACGTCATCGCGATTGGCGCTGGTTCGACTTTCTCTGGATGACGCATACCATGGATTATCAAGGTAGGGACAATTTTAACACTATCGTTTTAAGAGCCTTCTCGTTATTAGGTTTAATAACAGTATTAAGCGGGTTTTTACTCTGGTACACATCATCGCCGACAATTAGAAAATTAATTAAAAAGAAACGAAAATAAGTAACACTAAAATCAATATAAAATGGAAAATTTAAATCAACACAAAAAGAAAAATCAATACACAAAATTTGTAGGGATGCTTGCGGCATCCTTTGTAGCAATGTACATCACTATGTACCTTAATACGTATGAATGGGGTCACGTTTGGTTTAGTCTAACACGTTTTTATATGGCTTGTTTGGGTATTGCTGCCATGGCCATTATAATGTTTGTGGTTATGCGCAATATGTATCAAGATAAAAAGAAGAATATAGCCATTGTTTTAGGTAGTATTATCCTGTTTTTAGGGGCATTGATCTTGGTGAGGGAGCAACGCTCTACCGTTGGTGACGTACTTTGGATGAAAGCGATGATTCCACACCATTCCATCGCTATTTTAACAAGTGAAAGAGCCGATATTAAAGATCCAGAGGTTAAGAAATTGGCAGAAGAAATAATTAAAGCACAAGAAAGGGAAATAGCAGAAATGAAAGCAATGATAAAACGATTGGAAAATTCTAAACCATAAGAATTACAAATGAAGCTGGTTTGGCTTTTTAGCGATACCGCAAACTAGGGGTTATGAAGATGATTACAACTAAAGAATTCCTCGAGGCTTTGCCTCCGAGGATAGTCGGTTTCAAGAAATTTTTTATTACAATAGCACTGTGAGCGTTTTCACTATTGGGGTTGTTGACGGTGCTAAGAGGTTTTTACTTTGGCATACATCATAGCCAACTATTAGAAAAATTAATAGGAAGAAGAAAAAAGAAAAGAAAAACTAAATATTAAAAACACTTATCTTAATAGATAAGATGCCGACTTGTCAGTTTGCAATTCAAAAAAACAATTAATTATTTAAATCCGCTCTAACCATATGTCAACTCAAATGAAACACAAAGCAAGTGTCGCTAATTTTATATTAACTCTTTTATGTGTTCAATTCATTGGCTTTTATACCTTGAATGCGCAAACTGTTTATAGAACTAATGAAGGCCACCTTGAGATGATGGCGTTGGTCGATAACAAACCGATCAAGGCAGAAAGCCATAAACTGGAACTATTTTTGGATTATGGCACTAAAATAGTAAATGGTGTCCTTGACCTTAAAACCTTATCAACAGATATTCCTGAGATCAACACCATTTTAACAGAGGAAGAGGTGCCACTCATTTTACGTTTTACGGGGGCTGTTCCTTCCATAGATTTTTTATCTAAAGTACACGACCCCATTAATTTCAATTGGGAGGTAATGATTACTTACAAAAATAAGACCTATAAAACACGCTTAAAAGCAACCATTACCCACATCTATCAAGGTACTGCTATGTCTTGTGTAATTAGTGCAAGAGGACAGGTTTTGGTTGCAGATACAGGTTTGGATAATTTGATTCCAGGACTGGATAAAGTAATAGAAGTACAATTTGCACAAACGGTATTAAAATTGGAATAAGGTTTTTGTACCATGAATATAATGAAATTCTATCCTTGACATTGCACTTACATCCAACATTGTTGTCTGGAAGAGAAAGACAGCACGGTATTTAGGAACGCTTTGTTGGGACTGAAAAAAAGTATAGATATTTAAATAATGATATGAACTGTAAAAAAACAGCAAATGGTTCAACTGTGTTTTGCTCAAAAACCTCAGTTCGGTTAACAAAAAATAATTGACCATTAGTTAATTATGGTAATCCTGCAAGGTTTTTGGAACCTTGTAGGTTTAAAAAAGCAAGCCAAAAATCTACAAGGTCAAAATAAGACCTTGCAGGACAAAATACAACCGTTAGTTATTGGTATTCAATATGTTGACTTTTTTCGTATTAATTGAACTGAGGTTAAAAAAGAAGTAAGATGGTGAGTGATAATAGAAGAAATAGAAGGAAAAATCAAAGAGATAAGCACTTATCGAAGAATGAAATAACCAAAAAAGATAAAATTGTTGGAGTACTGGCAATAATCATCATTGTCATATTGGCAACCGTTATGGCCTATTATTATTCCCTTTCAAAAGCAGGAATGTCATTGTTTTAAAGCAAATACAATATGAGTGACGTTATTCACATAAAAAATATGGTTTGTCCGAGATGTATTTCGGCAGTATCCAATATTTTACAAGAACTAGCTATTCCATATGTCTCAATTAAATTAGGAGAGGTTGAATTAACAACGCCTTTAAGTGAGGACACTAAAAACATTTTTTCTATAGCACTTCAAGATTCTGGCTTCAGCTTAATCAACGACCGTAAAAGTCAACTTATTGAACAAATGAAAACTTTGGTTGTAGATAAAATCCATCATTCTTCCGAAGAATTGGATATTAAATGGGCAGACTATTTGAGTGAAAAATTGCATCTTGATTATAAATATTTAAGTTCCCTATTCTCGTCTGTAGAAAGCATCACGTTCGAGCAGTATATCATCAACCAAAAAATTGAACGCATTAAAGAACTCATAGTTTACGATGAGTTAACCTTAAGTGAAATAGCTCATATCTTGAACTATAGCAGCGTTGCCTATTTAAGCAATCAATTTAAGAAAGTAACAGGAATGACACCTACGCAGTTTAAAAAATCTGTGGATAAAAACCGAAAATCATTGGATGAGGTTTAATTAAAAAGAATTCCTTGAGGCTCTGCCTCGAATTTACCTCCTCTTTGGGGAGGTCGGAATTGCCTTTTTGCGATTTCGGGTGGGGCAAGTTTTAGACAAGTTATTTTTTATGTAAATAATGTTGGTCAATATGCCAATGAAAAGTGATGAGGAAAACGTAAAAAATCAAGCAATGCTAAAGAAGAAACCAAAATACAACATCACTTTTAACTTACAATTAAGGCAATGTTAGCTCATTAAAAAAAATGGAACAAATGCTTAAAATCATCCAAATTGTTGCCTTGCTGCAAGGGCTTTTTATTTTGTTTATTTTTTATAGAACCAAAAAGAATTACAAGAAAACAACTTTTTGGCTCTTTTTTGGGAGTATTTTATCTATACTGTTATACATAATTGGCGATGATGAAAACAACCTTTTTATAGATGGCGCAGATTGGTTTCTCTTTGACAGTTCACTCTTTCTGACGTTCCTTTTTTTGTATTTTAAATATTTTAGATCAAACAATGAAGTTTTTTTA
>TARA_R110002049_G_scaffold261326_1_pt1 | contig 32671 bp, 30 predicted proteins | sample TARA_R110002049 | Tara Oceans TARA_R110002049 (sample SAMEA4396941) | marine metagenome | biome: Polar Biome; feature: [SRF] surface water layer (ENVO:00010504); material: water (ENVO:00002006), including particulate matter (ENVO:01000060) such as... | depth 5 m
CAAGAAAAAGAATATCACATAAAACTACAGAAAGCCATTAGTAATCTCACCGAAGCCCAACGCGTGGCTTTCTTAATGAATAGAGTTGAAGGTAAACGATTTAAAGAAATTGCAGAATTATTAGACATCTCAGTTAAAGGTGTAGAAAAAAGAATTTACGGAGCTTTAAAAAAGCTACGAGAAGAGATAGATGAACTTTAAAACTTTGAAGGGTAGGGATTTTTAAAGGATAGCTGTTATATAATTGAAATAAGAACATGAAACGAGAAGAACTCATAAAAAAGTGGTTAGACAATAACCTAAATACTGAAGAGCAAAATGCTTTTGAGCAGTTAGAGGATTATAACGATTTAATCAAAATGGATGCGACCTTAAAAGGTTTTAAAGCGCCCGAATTCTCTATAAACCAATCTTACGAAGCCTTAAAGCCTAAGCTTAAACCTGAGCAACCAGCTTCAAAACAATGGATAAAACCATTATTAAGAATTGCAGCCGTTTTAGCAATAGCACTTAGTGTTTATATGTACACTTCAAATTTAGACACTGAGGTTAATACCATAATTGCAGAACAAACAACGATTGCATTACCAGATAATTCTACTGTAGAATTAAATGCGAATTCTTCATTGTCTTTTAATGAGAAAAGTTGGTCAGATAATAGAGAAGTAAAATTAAATGGTGAAGCCTTTTTTAAAGTTGCTAAAGGTCAAAAATTCGATGTAATTACCGAAGAAGGTATTGTTAGCGTTTTAGGAACACAATTTAATGTAAAACAACGCGAGTCTTACTTTGAAGTTACCTGCTATGAAGGATTAGTTGGCGTTACACACAACAATAAAACAATAAAATTAAAACCAGGACATACATTCACATTTATTGATGGGAAACTACTTGCAAATGAAAAAGAAAACGCTGTGCAACCTATATGGTTGCATGGTGAAAGTAGCTTTAAAAGTGTCGCCCTAAAACATGTGATTGCTGAGTTCGAAAATCAATACAGTATTAAAATCCATACAGACCAAATAGACACGTCGCGTTTATTCACAGGAAGTTTTACACATAATAATTTAGATTTAGCCTTGAAATCTGTTACAATACCATTAAATTTAAGCTATAGTATATCAGGAAAATCTATCTTATTAAAGCGTGAATAAAAAATTACTTAGTTTAATTTTCTTCATAATTACCATTGCCTTTTGTAACCTAACATACAGTCAGGAACAACAGGAAAAACAACCACTTGCTCAAATTCTTACACAGCTTGAAGAGAAATACAATGTAAAGTTTTCATACGAAACCAAAACGATTGAAGGCATCTCAATCTCACCCTTATATCCTGAGTTATCCTTACAGCAAGTTGTTACTCAACTAAAACTTGTTACCAAACTTAATTTTGAGGTTTTAAGCGAACGTTTTATTGTTATAACAGCTCTTAAAACTCCAGATTTACAAAATGCCATTCAGCATTTAGAAGAAGTTGTAGTTACCAATTATCTTACTAAAGGTATTTCTAAAACTAATAATGGAACGATTGAAGCTGATAAAAAGGCTTTTGAAATTTTACCCGGATTAATTGAACCAGATGTTTTACAAATTGTTCAGAATTTACCTGGAATCATAAGTGTAGATGAACGGATTTCTAACATTAATGTGAGAGGTGGCACAAATGACCAAAATCTTATTTTATATGAAGGTATTAGAATGTTCCAATCTGGACATTTTTTTGGATTAATATCTGCTTTTAATCCTTATCTATCAGAAAGTATTACTATCTCTAAAAACGGAACTAGTGCTAAATTTGGTAATGCAGTATCTAGTACAATTGCAATACAAAACTCAGAGGAATTAGACAATAAAAGCAGCGGAGGAATTGGAGGAAATATGCTTAGCATAGATGGCTTTACTAAACTAAAATTAACAAAGAAAACAGAACTACAATTAGCCATTAGACGTTCTTATACAGACCTATTAGTTTCTAAAACGTACGATGTTTACTTTGACAGAATATTTAGAGACTCTGAATTAAATGCTGCAAGTAATACGCAACTAGCATTAGATGAACGATTTTTATTCTACGATTTTAATGCTAAATTTTTATATGATATTGATAACACTTCTAAGTTACGTGTTAATATTCTCAATATGTACAATGACCTAGACTACAACCAAGTTTATATTAACTCTGATAATGACTTGCAAGAAACTAAAAGCGAACTCAACCAAGTAAGTTTTGGTGCAAGTACCAACTATTCTAAGCTATTAAAAAAAGGTCTTAATTTATCTACTGAAATTTATTATTCTAATTACGATTTAGATGCAAAAAACAGAAACATCACCAATAACCAAAGTTTAGAGCAAGAGAATAAAGTTGAAGATTATGGGCTAAGGATTGATATTTCTAATGCAGTTAATCCAAGTTTAAATGTAAATCTAGGTTATCAATTCAATGAAATTGGTGTTACAAATTTTGAAAATGTTACTAACCCAAATTTCATGAGCTTTAAAAAGGAAATTATAAGAACACATGCCGTATTTGGGGAAGTAGAACGCTACTCTAAATCTAAAAACACACATTTACGTTTAGGTGCCAGAATTAGTTATTTCGGAAAATTACAAGAACTCATTATTGAACCTCGTTTTGCATTTAACCAAAAGTTATCCGATTACTTTAGACTCGAAATTTTAGGCGAATTAAAAAGTCAGGCAATTACACAGATTATAGATTTACAACAAGATTTTTTAGGGATTGAAAAACGAAGATGGCAATTAGCTAATGATACTAACAACCCATTAATTAAAAGTCAACAAATTTCCGCCGGATTAAGTTACAATCAAAACAATCTATTAATTTCATTTGAAGGTTACTATAAAAACGTGAGTAATATAACTGCCCAAAGCCAAGGATTTCAAAACCAATATCAATTTATCAATGATATTGGCTCTTATACCATTAAGGGTATTGACTTTCTTATCAATAAACGTGTCAATGATTTCAGCACTTGGCTAAGTTACTCATTTAGTAAAAATGATTATCATTTTGAGAATTTATACGACGGTAACGCATTTCCAAACACCATAGATTTACAACATGTTGCCAATGCCTCTCTTACCTATAGCTTGGACAATTTTAAAATTGGCTTTGGTATGAATTGGCATTCAGGAAGACCTTACACAACGCCTTCTGTAACTCAAGATAATAGTAATTCTGTTATAGAATATGACGCTCCTAACAACTCTAATTTACCGAGTTATTTTAGAACTGACATATCTGCTATTTATAATTTTAATCTATCAAAAGGAATCAAAGCAAATATTGGTGCTTCTATTTGGAACATCTTCAACCAAACCAATATTATCAATCGTTATTATAGTTTAGATTCTGATGATTCAATTATTAAAATCAACAATCGCTCTTTAAAACTTACACCAAATCTTAGTTTTAGAGTTAGTTTTTAGAGGTTAAAATGGTATTATTGTATTACCAACCAACACTTATCAATGCATTTTAAAAACTATACTAGTTTCATTATAGCACTAACTTTTGTGGTTTTGTATCAAAGTTGTTTCGCTCAAACGACTTCCAATTCTAAAAATTCATCTTTATTTTTTATTCCAGAAATTCTAATTGGCAAAACACTAGAAGCTAACACAGATTTCCCAGAAACTAAACTCCAAAAAAATCTATTTTTTAGTTTAGGACAACATAATCTTAACACAAATAAAGAATGGGCAGCAAGATTAAATTATCCTAAAACAGGGATTTCTTTTGGTTACACTGATTTTGGCAACTCAGAAAATGTTGGTCATGCTTATAGTATTTTACCATTCATTGAATTTTCAATTTTAAAAAAACGTATAGATGGTTTAAACTTGCAAATTGGCTTTGGTAGTTCCTATATGGATACGCAATATGATGAAACAACCAATGAATTCAATAGAGCAATAACTACAAAAATAAATTGGTCCTTTAGGTCATTTTTCTATTACGATGTTTTTAAAAGCAACACCACAGATTGGCGATTTGGCTTAGGTTACTTACACCATTCTAATGGACACACAAACTTGCCCAATCAAGGTTTAAATTCTATAGCAGCAAGTGTCTCAGCTAAAATAGATGGTAAAAAAGAAGATATTTCAAATTTCGAAAAACCAACTTTTAAAACTAAATCTCAAATCTATTTTGCCTTAAGGTTTGGTTTAGGACAAAACGTGTTATCCCAAAAGTTTAATTCTAAAAAAGAGGTATTTACGATTACTGCTTCTGCAGGAAAAATAATAAATAACACCTTTAAATTTGGAGGTGGATTTTACTATCGTTTTTACGAACACTACTACGCTTACATAAATAATAACGAAGTATTGGTACAAGAACAATTTCCGTATTACACAGAAAACCCATTTGGTTATGCTACAGCTTTTGGCTTGTTTGCAACTTCCGAGTTATTACTTAATCATGTTGGTTTTGAATTTGATTTAGGATTAAACATCTACAAACCTTTTTATAAAATAGATTGGAAACTTAACAAAGGGTATTCTTATGAAACCAGCAATAACGAAACTGTTGAAGTTTTAGGAGAACTAGATTGGTATTACGAAATAAAACGAACCGTTTCTGCTAGAATGGGATTAAAATATTATTTATGGTCAACAGACAAGGCTCCAAAGAATAACATCTATTTTGGAGCACATATTAATGCTAATCTCGGTCAAGCAGATTTTACAGAATTAAGTTTAGGCTATGTTTATCGTTTTGATTTAAAAGTAAAAAATTAGTGATTATGACTGAAAAAGAACTAAATAAATTGAAGTTCCCGATAGGTGAATTTAATAAACCTACGACTATTAATAAAGATCTCATTAAAAGTTGGATAGTATCGATTGAAGCTTTACCACAATCAATTATTGAGTTAACTAAAGACCTCAACGAAAAAGAACTGAATTACAAATACAGACCAAATGGCTGGACCATTAAGCAAGTTGTTCATCATTGTGCGGATAGCCATATAAATAGTCTTTTGAGATTTAAGTTAGCACTCACGGAAAAATCACCAACCATAAAACCTTATTTTGAAGACCGTTTTGCAGACTTAGTTGATTATTCAGAACCTATTGAATCTTCAATTTCAATACTAAAAGGCGTTCATAAAAAACTAGGAGTTCTACTTAAAAATCTTACCAAAGAGGAATTAAAACTAGAATTCATACATCCCGAACACGGTAAACGCCTCACACTAGAAGAAACTATAGGAACTTATGCTTGGCACAGCAATCATCATCTTGCACATATTAAACAGGCTTTAAAGGCTAAAGGGCTGTTTTAATAAAAAGTCGTTCTCTTAAAATATCTCAATAGAAAAACGCAGTCGACAAACAATAGAACTCTCTAGTCTAAAGTTTTCGACTGCGCTCAAACAGACAAATCATTAAATAATAATTTATGGTCTGCCGTTTACTGTTTTTCCTTTTTCACGTTGCTCTTGCTTTTCAATCCCTTTTTTAATTTTATTTATTGCAGACTCAATTGATTTATCTGGTTCTATAAGATTAAATTCTCCCCAAAAATTAGGGTCTGAAAATCCTGAAATAGCATCTGTTATTATAACTGAAGGTCTAAGTTTATCCTTATTTCTCATTTTCTTTTCTGCAGTATTCACTTCCCAATCAGTAACAGCCATTTCACTAGATAAGGTGTATACCTTATTAAACAATTCGCGTTTTTTATTTACTTTAAATTTTAAACTCAAATTAGAATAACTATAATACCATTTATTACCCTTAGCCTTATAATCTACTTTATAAATTGCTTCCAAAGGATAAACCTCAATGTCACTAGGCTTTTTTCTCACTAATAAATTTTTAGTTCTTCTAACATCACTAACATCTAGTGCGTAATTGGCACTAACAAGAGCTAAAGATTCTACATCAATAAAAAGTTTACCCGTATAATTTACTTTAGAATCGTTATTCTTTGGCACAAAATTTACCACATAAACGTTTCTGTTGTTTATAGTTGATGGTTCATCAAAATTAAATTGATAAGAACTAATACTTTCTTCAGTAAAAATATATTCAGGATATTTCATAATATCTAAATAAATAGTAGAGAAAGGTCCACCTTGCAATTTTACTGATACTGTATCTAAACGTTTATAATCTGTACTTTTTCTTGCTTTCCCTAACTGAATAGCGTCCTCAGTCTTAGAATCATTTGGCTGTTTTAAAATATTTACAACAGCCTCTGTTAGTGATACATTTCTACTTCTTCGTTTTATAGTTTCTCTGTAAAAAGCAGTCATATAAATAGATTCATTCTGAAAGTTTCTATTCTTATCATCAAACACTTTTTTAATTAAGCTTTTAGCATCCTTAAATGCAGAAATACTAACAGCAGATAATTTAGTTACCGCTACAAATAGTTCTATAGTTGATTTTTCTTTAGACAATTCCGACAAAGGAATCACATAAGTATTATAACCTAAGAGTGAAATCATCACTTTAGCATCTGCATAATTTTTTGGTACTTTTAGGGTGAATTCCCCTTCTGAATTTGAAATAGTACCAATGTTAGTTCCGTTAATATTTAAACTAGCAGCTTCTAAAGCTTTATTGGTACGACCATCAATGACTTTTCCGTTGTATTCCTTAAAATCAGTTTGAGCATTGAGAGAAAATGCCAAAAAGAATATTGAAATAACTGTACTTACATAAATTTTTAATGTGTGTTTTTTTTCCATAACAGTTCTATATATTTAGCTTTTTAAGTCTTACTAAATTACAAAAAACAAATTTGAGGCTTAAAAAACCAGCTTGTAAAACCGTAAACAATTATTATTCTTCACTTTTTAATTTCCTAAAAGCGGATGGTGTTTGGTCTGCAAACTTAGTAAACGCCTTATAAAACGTCACTTTATTATTAAAACCACTTTCTAAAGCTATAGCTTCAATTTTATATTGTTTGTAATTAGAATCGTGTAGGTATTGTTTAGCCACCTCAATTCTATGCTTATTAACGTAGTCGTTAAAATTCTCAGATATTAGCTCTGAAAACGTCTGAGAAACATGATGCTGCTTTTCATTTAACAACTCACTTAATCCTGAAATATTAAAACTACCATCTAAAAAAACTTGATCCATTTTAAAAGCTTTTTCAATTTTAGAACGAATTCTTTTCATGTCTTTTTCACTGAGATTAGAGCTGAAATATTTCTTTTTAATCTGAATTAATAAATCCGGATTTTTGACTAAAAAGTAACCCACACCAAAAATCAAAAAAGTGAGAATTACATAATATGATGCAAAATCTCGCCATCCATTTGCAAAATGGGTTAAATATGAAATAAGAACAGAAGAACAGACATAAGCTAAAACTAAAAACAAGGCATACTGAAAGCGTTTATGTGTTAATTTAGTTCTATGTAAATAAAGAAAAATTGAAGACCCAATTGCATACACCATCATTTGAAACGCTAATAGATAATTCCAAATCATGGTGCGAGAGTAGAAATGCTCATTAATATACTGAGCACGAGCAGTACCTTCCATTAAGAGAACATCGCCATAACCCATCCAAAAAATGAGGATAGGAAAAAGGTGTAAATAATCTAATGCTTTTAATTTGCTCTTATTAAAAATAAGACATTGTAAATGAATAAAAACTAATGGTCCAAAAAGTAGGGCCACTTCAAAATAAAACCAACTTTTAAATTCTGGATACAAAGTCACTAATGCTCCAGAACCAAATAAAAATAAAACAATATGGAAACCTACAAGTGCAATAAGCAAGGATAGGGTTACATTTCTAAGCTGTCTTGTTTTAAAAAAAACACCTCCAGCCACAAAAAATGCAACAAATACTTGAGCAAACAATATGTAACGAACAATTGCCAATTTACCTTAATTGAATTGCTACAATTTAAGGTTTATTTTTGGGTTACTAAAAAGTGGGTGTACAATTGCAAATTAGCAATACGACTACATACGCTCAGGAACTTCAATTCCCAATACCTGAAATGCATTTTTGATTGTTTGACTTACTAATCTTGATAAATCAATTCTAAAGCTCTTTTCTAATTCTGTATCAGCTCCAAAAATTGAAATATTCTGATAAAAAGAATTGAACTCTTTTACCAAATCATAAGTGTAATTAGCAATTAATGCAGGGCTATGTTGCTCTGCTGCATTTTGTATTACTTCTGGAAACAATTCTAATTGTTTAATTAACTGTTTTTCCTTTTCGTGCATAACAATAGCATCGTCAACAGACGTTGTAGCAATGTTATCGGAATCTGCCTTTCTTAAAATTGACTGAATTCTTGCATAAGTATATTGAATAAAAGGACCTGTATTACCTTGAAAATCGATAGACTCTTTAGGGTCAAACAAAATTCGTTTTTTAGGGTCTACTTTTAAAATGTAGTATTTAAGAGCACCTAAACCTATCGTTTTATAAAGCGACTTCTTTTCGTCTTCATTGTAATCTTCAAGTTTACCTAAGTCGTTAGAAATCTCTTCTGCCGTATCAGCCATTTCTTGAATTAAATCATCCGCATCTACAACAGTTCCTTCTCTACTCTTCATTTTTCCGCTTGGTAAATCTACCATTCCGTAACTTAGGTGAAATAGATTTTTTGCCCAATCGAATCCTAATTTCTTTAAGATTAAGAATAAAACTTTAAAATGGTAATCTTGCTCATTACCAACCGTATAAACCATACCACCAACATCTGGATAATCTTTTATACGCTGAATAGCTGTACCGATATCTTGTGTCATGTAAACCGCAGTTCCGTCACTACGTAATACTATCTTTTCATCTAAACCATCTTCGGTTAAATCGCACCAAACAGAACCATCTTCTTTCTTAAAAAAGACACCCGTTTTTAAACCTTCTGCAACAAATTCCTTTCCTAATAAATAGGTGTTACTTTCATAATAATAAGTATCAAAATCAACACCAATATTTTTGTAAGTCACTTTAAAGCCATCATAAACCCATTGGTTCATTTTTTCCCAAAGGCCAACAACTTCTTTATCTCCTGCTTCCCATTTAATAAGCATTTCTTGGGCTTCTAATAATAAAGGTGCATTCTTCTTTGCGTCTTCTTCAGATTGGCCTTGTGCAACTAATTCTGCCATTTCAGCTTTATATTCTTGGTCAAACTTTACATAATAATTCCCAACTAGCTTATCTCCTTTTAGGTCTTCAGTGGGTGTTTCATCTTGTCCAAATTTCTGATAAGCTAACATACTCTTACAAATATGAATTCCTCTATCATTAATAATTTGAGTTTTGTAAACTTTCTTACCTGAGGCTTTTAAAATTTCAGCAACACTATAACCTAAAAGAACATTTCTAACATGTCCTAAATGCAAAGGTTTATTGGTGTTTGGCGAAGAATATTCTACCATAACCGCTTTATCATCCTTCTGCTCAACAAAACCATAATCCGCTTTATTTTTTACAGACTGAAAAAAATTGAGGTAATAAGAATCATTAATTTCAATGTTTAAAAAGCCCTTTACAACGTTAAATCCTTTTACCAACTCAACATTATCTAGCAAATACTGACCTACTTGTTCTCCTATCACAACAGGATTTCCTTTTACCACACGCAACATTGGGAACACAACAACTGTAATATCTCCTGCAAACTCTTTTCTAGTCGCTTGAAATTCTACGGATGTTAATTCCGATTGAAACAACGCTTTAATCGCTGCTTTCACATGTAATTCTAAAGTCTCTTGAAGCGTCATAATTCTATTATATTTTGGCGTTTTAAACGCTTGCAAAGATAGAAGTTTTATTGTTTTATTAGAATTCTGTAAAGACATAATTACTTAACTTTGATATAGGCAAAAAAAAGCTCTATATCTCAGATAAAAATGAAATTAATAAAACATCTATTTCCTATTTTATTGATTGTTCTAATATCTTGTTCTAACACTGATAATTCTGACAATGAAGACGATTTACCAGTAGCAGAAACTTTTTACAGAGGTATGGATTTGTCGTTTCAAAGTGAGCTAGAAAATTATAATATTGACTATAAAGATACAGCAGGCAATTCTGTTGAACTCCTCGACTATGTAAAGTCTAAGGGGACAAATCTTGTTCGACTAAAACTTTGGCATACGCCTCAAAATGGACAAAATAGCTTAGCAGATGTAATGGCTTATACTCTTAAAATTAAGGCCAAGGATATGAATTTCCTTCTAGATATTCATTACAGCGATTTCTGGGCAGACCCAAGTACACAAACTCCTCCTTCAGCCTGGCAAAATTTATCTTTAGCTGAATTAAAAATTGCTATTTATAATTATACCAAAAATGTAGTACAGCAATTAAAAACACAGAATACTTTGCCTGAAATAATTCAGATTGGTAACGAAACCGATAGTGGTTTTCTATGGAATCATGGTAAAGTATGGAATGAATTTAACGACAATTGGATTAATTATGCAGATTTAGTTTCAGAAGCTATAAGAGCCGTAAGAGAGATAGATACGGAAGACCATGTTAAAATAATGCTACATCATAGTAGTGTTGAAAATTCCATATACTTTTTTAATGAGCTTCAAGTATATAATATTGATTTTGATATGATTGGATTATCATATTATCCACAATTTCAAACTAAAGATTTAGTAATAGTTGCTTCAAAATTAAACACCTTAGCAACAACATTCAATAAAGATATCTTAATGGTAGAAGTTGCTTATCCGTTTACACTAGATTGGAATGATGATGAAAATAATTACATAGGAAGTTTAGATCAAATAATCCCTGAATTTTCACCAACACCACAAGGACAAAAAGCATACATCGAATGGTTAATTACAACCATAAAAAATATACCAAACAATAGAGGTATTGGTTTTTGTTATTGGGCACCAGATTGGGTTGCTTTTAGTGGTAATGAAAACACCTCTACAAACGGCAGTTCTTGGGAGAATCAGTGTGTATTTGACTTCAACCTAAAAGCACTTCCTATGATGGATGTATTTAACTCTAACTAATTAAAATACAATACCATAAACAGAAGATGCATTTCATCGATGAAACTGTAATACTACCTATTTATATGCCGTTTATCGAAATCAAGATTTGAAATAATAATTTATTCAACCGTTCGTCTAATATATTCGTATTAAACCCTAAATATTAGCATATTTGTATACATAGTGGCACTTTTGATTTGCTATTAATTTAATGTCCCAAACATTAATGAAACTTAATGATGAAACTTTAACCAAGTTGTTATTGTTTTGTGTCAACTTACTTTTTATTTCCCTCAATAAAAGTTTTTCGCACCAAAACAGCGCAATACGTTTTAATGCTATATTAAGATGAAGCAGATACTAACATTTGCTGCTTGTCTTATGACGTTTGTTATTTTTTCTCAAAACGAAAAAATAGACGAACTAACTGTTCAGTTAGCATATCAAAACGCAGACTCTACGAAAGTAGACAGGTCTCTTGCGCTCATCAATGAACTCTACCAAATTAAAGAATACGACAAAGCATTACTATTTGTTAATAAAACATCCACACTAGCTAAAGAATTAAATTACACTAAAGGGCTAGCGGAAACCAACTATTTTAGAGCTGTAATTTACGCAGAACGAAACGACTATTTTAATGCCATAGATAATTACAATAAATCTAGAGAATTATACTTACAAATTAAAGATACTATAAGTGTTGCTAAGGTGAGTAACAACATAGGGCTTCTTGAAATAAAACGTGGAAATTACACTGTAGGTTTACAAAACTCATTATCTGCAATTTCTATATTCGAAAAACAAAATCTTAAAATTGAACTTTGTGCTGCTTATCATAATCTAGCAGAAGCTTATTACAAAACCAATCAAATAGATAAAGCAATTGAATTTAATTTTAAGGCTTTAGAAGTCAGTAAGCAGATTAAAGATAAAGACGGCATTAAAATGTCTACTAAAAATATTGCTGAACTTTACTCTTTATTAAAAGAACATAGAAAAGCAATTGAGTATTACGAAAAAGCATTAGATATTCTAAACCCTAAAACAGACCAGGATTTGAGAGGTGAAATCCTACCAAAATTAGGAAGTGAATACTTGCGTTTTAAAGAATACGATAAGGCTTCAGAATATCTAGTTGAAGGATTAAAATATAACCGAAAGCAAAACAATAAAGAAGGTCTTCTTAGAGCATTAAATGCTGTTGGAAACTTAAACCTACAGAATAAAAAGGTGAAATTAGCAGAAAAGCAACTTAACGAAGCCTATGCTATTGCTCAAAAAATTGATAATAAAACAGAGCTTCTCGAAAATTACAAACTGCACATTGCTCTAGATTCTACTCGTGGATATTTTGAAAATGCTTTCTTTTGGCAGAACAAATTTTACAGTTTAAAAGATTCCTTATCTAAAATTAACCAACCTGTTTTTCCAACTGATGTTGACCCTTTAGATTTAACAACTGAAGAAAAACCAGCTAAAGAAAAACCTGAATTAAATACTAAGAACGAAATTAATCAACCTGAAATCAATACATCTTGGAGCGATAATTCAGTACTTATATATGGACTCATAGCTGCTTTAGCATTATCACTAGCCTTTTTAGTTTACACATTATCAAAAACAAAATCGCACAAGGAAGAACTAGAAAAGCAAAAAAACAAGTTAGAACAAGAGCAAATAAGAACAGAAGCTATTTTAGAGCAAACTCACCATTTGGAAGAAGTTAACCAGGTAAAGGACAAACTTTTTTCTATTGTTTCTCATGATCTCAAAGATTCTATTTCATCAATAAAAGCATTTTTAGATTTATTGAAAGAAGATAGTATTTCTAAAGAAGAATTTTACGAATTAATACCTGAGCTAAGTGAAAACGCTAACAATGCCAACTCACTTTTATATAACTTATTAAATTGGTCTAAATCACAACTTCAAAATTTAGAACCAAAACCGGAATTATTTAATATTCAGGATGTATTTCATACTAAAATTGCTCTAGTAGAACAAAAAGTTGAGGATAAACGTATTGTACTTATTGATGAATCTCAATCTGGTTTTGTTTATGCTGATCGCAGTATGGTTGAGATTGTTGTACAGAATTTAATTACAAATGCAGTTAAATTTAGTAGAACAGGTGATGTTATCACAATTTCTAACCAAGAGGTTAATGGCAAAACATTAATCTGCATTGAAGATACTGGTGTTGGTATTGCTAAAGAGAATATTGACAAGCTATTTGCTTCTCACAAAAACTTCACAACTGCTGGTACTAAAAATGAAAAAGGCACTGGTCTAGGTTTAACCATCGCTAAAGATTTAGTTGAACTTAACAATGGTAAAATTTGGGTAGAAAGCACCCAAAATGTTGGTAGTAAATTCTTTGTAGAGCTACCTAAAACAAATAATTAAGTCTAATCTTTTTTTAGTTATATTTAGCTTCTAAAATTTTAGATAAATGAAACGCCTACTTCCCTTATTTATCATACTACTTTCTGTTTTAAGTTGTAAAAACGATGCAAAACAAAAAGTTAAAGAAGATGCAGACCTTAAAGAATTATTTAGTTTAATGCAAGGGTCTTTTGATTCTTCTATACAAGCAGAAGTAGATTCGACATACTACAATATTTCGTTGCATATGTATCCTATTTGGGAAGATAAAGGGAACTTCCTTTATGTAGAACAAGCGCTAACAAATACTCCTAACAAACCATACCGTCAAAGAATTTATGAGGTTACTAGAGCTACTGACAGCTCATTTAGTTCTGCTATCTATAAATTAGATGCAGACTCGCTTTGGATTGGCAAGTGGAATAACCCAAAAGCATTTGATTCTATTTCACTCAAAGATATTGCCCTTAAAGAGGGCTGTGATGTTATTCTTAAACGTATAGCTCCTAAACAATTTATAGGTAAAACTGGCGATGACACATGTATAAGCACTATGCGTGGTGCTTCTTATGCGCGTAGCGAAGTAGAAATTTTAGAAGATAAAGTTATCTCTTGGGACCGTGGATTTGATGCTGATGGAAACTATGTTTGGGGAGCAGAAAAAAGTGGTTATATCTTTAATAAATTAGATTAAGATTTTGGTAAAAAGACTTCTGCCATCATGCAGCGAGCACTACCTCCACCACAAGTTTCAATCGTTTCTAAAGAACTAGATAGAATAGGACAATATTTTTCAATAGCCTTAATTTGATTAGATGTTAAGCTTTTATATGCAGCATCACTCATTATCAAATGAAGTTCGTCGTTTTTGCCTTTTAACTGCAACATGTTTCCTGCAAATTGATGCATCTGAGCTTCTGTAATAGAAATAATTTCTTTTCCATCTTGCTTTAAGTGCTTAACAACATTTTTTCGCTCCTTCTTATCATCAATTGAATCTAAACAAATTACTGCAAAATTTTCAGCAATACACATCATCACATTAGTGTGATATATGGCTAAACGCTTTCCATTAACAGTTTGGTTAGCCGTAAAAATAACTGGAGTAAACTCAAAATCTTCACAGAATTCAATAAACAATTCTTCATCTGCTCTTGGAGACAAGGCACAATACGCTTTTCTGTTTACTCTGTCTAATGCTATACTTCCTGTTCCTTCTAGAAATATTCCGTCGTGTTCAGCAGAAGTATAATCAATGATGTTTTCAATTTTAAAACCTTCTTCCTCTAATCTAATGAATACCTCATCTCTTCGTTCGCGACGTCTGTTTTCTGCAAACATAGGATACTTAGCAATATCTCCATTGCTATGAAAACTCACCCAATTATTAGGAAAAATAGAATCTGGAGTATCATCCTTTTTGTCATCATTCTCTACAATCACATTAATACCAACAGCACGTAATTTTTCTACAAAAGCATCAAATTCTTGTTGAGCTTTTGCATTGATTTCAATATTTTTTAATTCTAAATTTTCCTGAAAATAATTATTGACAGCTGTTTGTTCATTCATCCTAAAATTAACAGGACGAATCATTACAATAGTATTTGTAGTTTGTTGCATTAAATAATAATTAGTTGTGCAAAGTTATTGTTTTTTAGAACTAAAACAATCATAAATTTAAACTTGATTTTCTATCCAAGCTAATGCTTTTTCTCTAGACGCAAATGTCTGTATATTCCAATCACTTGGTTGATTAATCGCAATTAAAAATTCAGTAGATTTTTTAGCATTAAAACCTTCTACCACAACTGCCATAAGATTAATTTCAACTAAATCAGCTATCTTCTTTTGTGCATCAAAAGTATATGCAACGGATATCTTTTATTTATAAGTAAAGAAAAAGGAGCTTTTAAATGCGTTAATAAAAATTGATGATAATCTTCCACTATTTTTATATCCATTAAAACGCCTTCATTAATAATAACTTCAGCGAGATTGTCCTTCAGAATAATTATTTCGCCAAAGCTTAATCGATGTGATTTCATTTCAATAAATATAATTAAATTTAAAGCAAATATGCAACAATGAAAAAACACTTACTCCTTTTTTTAATTATTTATTCTTGTAACAACACTATAGACAAGCCAATTACAGAAAATAAAACCACTAAAACAGACTTCACAACTGTATTCGAAAAAAGTAACGGCTTAGAAACTGCCACTTATAAGGAGGTAATTAATTACTATGAAGATTTAGCAAATCAGTATTCTGAAATTTCAATTAAATCTATTGGAGAAACTGACTCTGGAAAACCACTCCATATGGTAACTTTAAATATGCATAGTTCTGGAGATAGTTTTGAAGAGCTAAGGGCAAACAACAGAATTTTATTAATAAATAATGGTATTCATCCTGGAGAATCTGATGGAATTGATGCCACAATGATGTTGTTTAGAGATATAGCTCAAGGAAAAACTGAAGCTCCAAAACAAACCGTCATTGTTACAATACCTGTATATAATATTGGAGGAAGCTTAAACAGAAACTCAACCACAAGAACTAACCAAAATGGACCAAAGGAATATGGGTTTAGAGGTAATGCCAGAAACTTTGATTTAAACAGAGACTTCATAAAATCTGACACCAAAAACGCCAGAACCTTTGCTAAAATTTTTCATTTGGTGCAACCAGATGTTTTCATTGACAACCATGTAAGTAATGGCGCAGACTACCAATATACATTAACTCATTTATTTACACAACATAATAAATTAGGTGGACAGCTTGGCGATTTTATGCATTCTGAAATAATGCCCCAACTAGAGCAAAAACTAGCAGCAAAGTCTTGGGATATTACGCCATATGTTAATGTTTTTAATCGCACACCAGATTCTGGTTTTAGTCAATTTTTAGATTCACCAAGATATTCTACAGGTTATACTACATTGTTTAACACTTTAGGACTAATGATAGAAACACACATGTTAAAACCATACAAACAACGTGTAGAAGGCACTTATGAATTAATGAAAAGCATGATTGAAATCACCGAAGAACGAGGTGATAACATCACACAACTAAGAAAAGAACAAAGCAATATGTGGTCAGTTGGTCAGAGTTACCCTCTAGCATGGGAAATCGATACTACAAAAACATCTACACTTAAATTTAAAGGTTACGAAGGTGAAATGATTGCAAGTGAATTAACAGGTGCAAAACGATTAAAATATGACACATCTAAACCTTTTACTAAAGACGTTACCTACCAAAATTATTATAAACCAAATGAAGACGTCACCATACCAAAAGCCTATATTATTCCTCAAGGTTGGTATAACGTTATAAATTTATTAAAATTGAACAACGTAGCGTTTACAAAATTTAAAAATGATACTATTATAAATGTAGAATCGTACAAAATTGGTGCTTTTGAGACTAAAAAATCACCTTACGAAGGTCATTATTCTCATTACAATACCAATGTAAGCACAACCCATAAAGCCGTAACTTTTAGAAAAGGAGACTATCTTATTTCTACCAACCAAAAAGCAATGCGATATTTAATTGAAACTCTAGAACCATCAGCACCAGATTCATTTTTTAATTGGAATTTCTTTGACACCATTCTACAACAAAAAGAAGGTTTCTCTCCATATGTTTGGGAAGACAAGGCAGAAGAATTATTAAAAAACAATTCTAAAATTCAGATGGAGTACAATGTAAAAATTAGCTACGACGAAGATTTTGCAAACAATTGGTATGCGCAATTAGATTGGTTACACAAACAGAGTGAAAATTATGAATCTGCTCATTTACAGTATCCTATTTATCGTCTTAATTAAAACTATAATTAACTACCCTATTTTTATTTCTGATAAGAGTAATAAAATCGTATTCAATCCTGTTTAATGAGATAGAACAATAAAAATGATAATCTCAAAAAAAGTAATTTTCGGAATTTTAATCGCTCTTATACTAATACCTATTGGCTGGTTTATTTTATATTTTTTGGCAGTAGAACATGAAGAAACTAAGTTTTACAATATTGAAATTCCAAAAAGATTAAATTTTCCAAAACCAATTGAATTCCTCACTAATCAGCAAATTGATTCTTTAAAAAAATTGATTATAAGTGAAGAAAAAATTGTAGTTGTTGGTGATGGGTATAATGGTTATAGTTTTTATATGTGGCATAAACCAATTGAAAAAGGAGAAATTTATATCAAAGCATTCGAATTAACTCAAGAAGTACGATTATCAGAATGGAATTTAAGTAATAAAACTAAAAACAAAATATTAAAATTAAATGATAATTATAAATTATATGAAGGACATACTGTAATTTCCGAAGGAACTTTTGAGCATTACTATCCTACTAGATTTGAATTATGGTTTAAACCTTTCAATTCTGGTAACGAAAAAAAATTAACTGAACAAAATTATATAATTGATGGTTGGGACAGATAATCAAATCAGATACTAAACTCAGATACTAAACTCAGATACTAAACCAAAATCCTAATATTTGCATAACTATTCTCCAAAGCTTGATGAGATGCTTTATCGTCTAACCATTCTACTTTTGTAATCCCTTCTTTTATTTGTGGAAAAAGCTCGCCTTCAAACTCAGTTTTCATTTCAAACCAATAAGTCACTTTAATTCTATGTTTACCATTACGTTTAAATATATGATAAGTAGTTGGTAATGGTTTGGTGATTTTTAAACCTTCAACACCAGTCTCCTCCTCTACTTCGCGTATGGCAGTTTCTTCAATAGTCTCTTTTCGTTCTGCTTTTCCTTTTGGTAAATCCCATTTATCATTTCTGTAGATAAAAAGGATTTCATTTTTAGCATTATATACTTTTCCTCCTCCTGCAACTACATTTGGTAATAGCTTTAAAAACTTTTTAAGGAGTTTATCTTCATTTTTATGAATTAAATGTACAGCCTTTAAATCTGTTTTATTCAAGGTTTTAATAACCTTACCAATATTTACAGAATTTAAAAGATAGGATTTAAAATCCGTTTCTTTCTTTACTTCAGTAGTTAAAATAATAGGTTTATCACCTACATAAATAGTGTACATCGTTAGGTTGTTTATCCTTAGGTCTTGTAAATTTATTATTTTTTATGAGAATCTATTTGAAATGAAATTTATTTTCAATTAAAATTTTCTAACCTCTAAATTTCATTATTTTTGTATCATGATTTTCAACAAAGATACAGCCAAAAAAACAGCAGAAGTTTTACTTCAAATTAATGCTATTAAGCTTCAGCCTAACGACCCTTTCACATGGGCTTCTGGCTGGAAATCGCCAATTTATTGCGACAATAGAATTGTACTTTCTTATCCATTAATTAGAAACTACATTAGAGAAACCATTGCTAAAAACATTGAAGACCTTTATGGCAAACCAGATGTTATTGCTGGTGTAGCAACAGGAGCAATTGGTATTGGTGCTTTAGTCGCAGAATATCTTAACCTACCTTTTGTTTATGTAAGACCAGAAGCTAAGAAACACGGTCGCCAAAACCAAATTGAAGGCTATATAGAAAAAGGACAAACGGTAGTTGTTGTAGAGGATTTAATTAGCACTGGTATGAGCAGTCTTAATGCTGTAAAAGCACTAAACGAAGCAGAAGTACATGTAAAAGGTATGGTTGCTATTTTCTCTTATGGCTTTGAAATTGCTACAAAGAATTTTAAAGATGCCAATGTAGAATTACACACACTTGGTAATTACGAAAACCTATTAGAACAAGCTGTTGATACTTTTTATATTACAAAAGAACAACAAGACGTTTTAACACAATGGAATGCAAATCCAAGTAAATGGAACGCTAATTGATATACAAATACTAAATCGTTAGATTGAAGAATTTGTCAGGTGAGTTTTAAATATGTGCTTACTATAAAACTTCAACCTAATCTCAAATTTATATAAACTGAATCTATTTCAGTAAAACAACTTAACACAACTACAAATGAAATTAGAATCGCCAAAAATAACCTTAGACAAATCAACAGAAGAAACGTTTAATTTTCTTTCTGATGTTAAAAATTTTGAAAGCTTAATGCCTGAAAACATCAGTAAATTTGAAGTTTTAGATACCGATAAATTTCTTTTTGCTTTAAAAGGAATGCCAGAAATAGTATTGAAGAAAAAGGAAGCTGTGCCGAATAGTAAAATTGTTTTAGGAGCTGCAGGCGGAAAATTAGATTTTTCATTAATTGCAGATATTACGGAAATCGAAGCTAACAAAACTGACGTTAAGTTACATTTTGAAGGTGAATTTAATTCTATGATGGCTATGATGATTAAAGGCCCAATTGGTAAGTTTATTGAGACTTTAGTAACTAATATGAAAACTGCTATTTAGTACAATAGCTTTATTTCTTTTAGGTCAAAGGTTTTTATAGTTTCATCCTCTGTCCAGACTTTTAAGAGTCCGGTTTCAGTTATGCCCTTTATAATTCCAGAGAAATTTTCATCATTTAAAGTTTGAAATGTAGAAGGTTTATCTAATCTAAAAAGTAAGCTTTCATATTCAGCTTTTATAACACCATAGTCTTTCGACTCTAATAAATTAAAATATATTTTGAGTTGTTTTAAGATTTCGGAAAGTACTACATCTTTGTTAAAAAAAATTCCTGTGACCAAATTCATTGAAGATGCTTGAGGTAAATTACTAAAAATCTTCTGATTGACATTGAGACCAAATCCAATAATTGAACCTTGAAGATTATTACTTTTTATGACATTTTCAATTAAAACACCACATAATTTAGTGTTTGCTGACAAAATGTCGTTAGGCCATTTTATACTTAATTTTGGGATTTTAAATGCGCTTAACGCTTTGTAAATTGAAAGAGAAACAACCATACTAATATAAAATTGGTCGTTTATATCACAAAACGAAAGTCGCTTAAACACACTAGCAGTTAGATTTTTACCATTTTTTGTTTGCCATTCTGAACCCATTTGCCCTCTACCTTTTGTTTGCATTTCTGCAACAACGACGGTATAATCCTTTTGTATTGCAACAGATACCAAGCCCTTTAAATAAGAGTTTGTAGAGTCAATGGCATTAAGTTTGATTATATACATTTTATAAGGCAATTTTATTTTATGGTTTTCTTATGACAATTTGAGCTCACAAGAACTAAAAAAATAATAACTTTGCACAAAATTAACACAATTTAATGACGAAAGATAAAATCCCTGTAGACCAACTCATAACAACGATTATTGGTGGCATAGAAGAGGTTAAAGGAAAAGAAATCACAATTTTAGATTTACGAGAAATTGAAAATACGGTTTGTGATTATTTTATAATCTGCGAAGGAACTTCAAATACGCAAGTAAACGCAATCGTTAATTCCATACAAAAACAAGTTAGCAAAACATTAAAAGACAAACCTTGGCATGTTGAAGGTACAGAGAATTCTGAGTGGATTTTAATGGACTATGTTAATGTTGTAGTGCATGTATTTCAAAAACATATTAGGGAATATTACGATATTGAAAGTCTTTGGGGAGACGCTAAAATAACCCAAATAGAAACGAGTTACTAAAACGAGAAACGCTACTAATGGCTAAAGACAATAAAACTACAAGCAAAAAACCAAAATTTAGTCCGTATTGGATTTACGGAATAGTAATAGCTATATTTATTGCTATTCAACTTTTTGGAGGTAATGCTTTTCAAAGTTCAAAAGAAATAAAAACCTCAGATTTTATTACTTACCTAAAAGATGGTGACGTAAAAGAAGTAATGGTTATTAGTAATACTAAAACTGCTAAAGTTTTTTTAACCAAAGCAGCATTACAAAAAGAGGTTCATAAAAATGCCCAACCAAAAGGTTTTTTACCAGCTGGTAATGAGGCAAATTATACCTTAAAATTTGGTGATCTTCAGAATTTTGAGAACAGAATTGACACTATAATTAAGGATAACGATTTATCTACTACAAGAGATGCTGATATTGAAAACAATGCCTTTGGAGACATTTTAATTTCTCTTTTACCATTTGTTTTAATTGTTGGTGTATGGATTTTTATAATGCGACGTATGTCTTCTGGAGGAGGAGGTGGTGCTGGTGGACAGATATTTAATATCGGAAAGTCTAAAGCAAAGCTTTTTGACGAGAAAACAGATACTAAAACATCATTTAAAGATGTTGCAGGTTTAGAAGGCGCAAAAGAAGAAGTGCAAGAGATTGTAGATTTCTTAAAATTTCCAGAAAAATATACAGCCTTAGGTGGTAAAATACCAAAAGGCGCATTATTAGTAGGACCTCCAGGAACAGGTAAAACTTTACTAGCTAAAGCTGTGGCTGGTGAAGCACAAGTACCTTTCTTCTCTTTATCTGGTTCAGATTTTGTTGAGATGTTTGTTGGTGTTGGTGCCTCTAGAGTAAGAGATTTATTTAAACAAGCTAAAGAGAAATCACCTTCTATTATCTTTATAGATGAAATAGATGCTATTGGTAGAGCAAGAGGGAAAAACAACATGTCTGGTTCTAACGACGAACGTGAGAACACGCTTAATCAACTATTAACTGAAATGGATGGTTTTGGTACTAATACTAATGTTATTGTATTAGCTGCAACTAACAGAGCTGACGTTTTAGATAGCGCTTTAATGAGAGCTGGTCGTTTTGACCGTCAGATTTATGTGGATCTTCCAGATGTAAGAGAACGTAAAGAAATTTTTGAAGTACACTTACGTCCACTAAAAAAAGCAGAAACTTTAGATATCGATTTCTTAGCAAAACAGACTCCAGGGTTTTCTGGTGCTGATATTGCTAATGTTTGTAACGAAGCAGCATTAATTGCAGCTAGAAAAGGTAAAAAATCAGTTAACAAACAAGATTTCCTAGATGCTGTTGATAGAATCATTGGCGGATTAGAAAAGAAAAATAAAATTATCACGCCTGCAGAAAAAAGAGCTGTTGCTTTCCATGAAGCTGGTCATGCAACTGTAAGTTGGATGTTAGAACATGCTGCTCCTTTAGTTAAAGTAACTATAGTGCCAAGAGGAAGGTCATTAGGTGCTGCTTGGTACTTACCAGAAGAGCGTTTAATTGTACATCCAGAGCAAATGCTAGATGAAATGTGTGCTGCCTTAGGTGGTAGAGCTGCAGAGAAAGTAATATTCGATAAGATTTCTACTGGTGCCTTAAGTGATTTAGAAAAGGTAACAAAGCAAGCTAGAGCAATGGTTACTGTATATGGCTTAAGTGATAAGATTGGTAACTTAACTTATTATGATTCTTCAGGACAATCTGAATATGGTTTTTCTAAACCTTATAGTGAGAAAACAGCTGAGCTTATTGACAATGAAATTTCAGATATCATTGAAAAGCAATATCAACGTGCTATTCAATTATTAGAAAATAATAAAGATAAATTAACTGAGTTAGCAGAAGTTCTTTTAGATAAAGAAGTTATTTTTAAAGATAACCTTGAAAAGATTTTCGGTAAACGTGCTTTTGAAAAACCAATCATCTCAGAGGAAGAAGAATAGTATCCTTTTTCCATAATCATATAAAAAACTTAAATTGACCTAATGTTAATTTAAGTTTTTTTATATTTGAAATTATCATAAACGTTAGGATTAATCGCAACTATTGAATGAGCTTATTTCGTAAAATCTTCGGAAAAAAGTCTGAACAGACTGAAGAAGACATACCAAATCAAGAGCGAGGCAAATACATGCCTGAAGTGAAGCTACCTGTAGATGAACGTTTTACAATAAACTTTAAAGCCAATGGCGGAAAATTTTTATATTGTGAAAATCTTGAAGAAGTGAAAGAAAGCTTTAACGCTATCTTAGATGAAAACAATTGGCATAATGACAACGTGTTTTTAATAGACCAACGTTTAACTGAATTATTTAAGGATTTTAACCTAAATAGCACTACAAAGCTTTCTGAAAGTGCTTATTTCTTATCTACTTGTGAGTATTTAATTTCAGATGATGGGTCTTTATTAATCTCATCGAACCAAATTGCTGAAAAAAAATTGATTGAATTACCTGATAACTTCATAATATATGCTACTACAAGTCAATTTGTAGAAACAATTGGAGAAGGTCTTAAAGGTATTAAAGCAAAAAGCAAAGCAACAATCCCAACTAACATTACAACAATAAAGCATTTTAAAACTGCTGATGATAAAGATTTCCTAACCTATGGAAGTAGTTCTAAAAATTTATACCTACTCCTACTAGAAGATCTATAATGAAAGAGTTAGCAACAAGGGCAATTTCTGGAGCTATCTACGTTTTGCTGTTAATAGGTTCACTATTTATGCAAGAGACTTCAGTTATTTTAATTGGAGTATTAGGTATTATTAGCTTAGCTGAATTTAGCAAGCTCATAAAGCTCAAATCTTTTATCCAATATATTGTTTTCTTTATTCTTTATGCCGGAATCTGGTACCTCTGCGTTAAGACCAATCACTCAACAGGTAGTAATGAAGCTGTTCAGATAATTTTGGTTATTACAATCTTTGTAAACCTCATATTAATTAAAGATTTATTTACATCTAAGAAAATTCCACTTTTCGAATCTAAACGTTATATCGTAACTACATTTTATTTAACTAGTGGTTTCTTGTTTATGTTTCTTACTGCGAATTTTAATAATGAGTTTACGCCATTATTATTACTTGGTGGATTTATTCTTGTCTGGGTAAACGATAGTGCAGCATATGTTGTTGGAAAGAACTTTGGGAAACAAAAACTGTTTCCGAGTATATCACCAAAGAAAACAGTCGAAGGTTTTTTAGGTGGTTTATTTTTTGCCTGTATTTCTAGTTATTTTATTGCTCTATATACCGAAACACTTAATTTTAATTATTGGTTAATTTTAGCTATAATAGTTAGTGTTCTAGGTACTCTTGGAGACTTAATTGAATCTAAATTTAAGCGTCAAGCTGGCGTAAAAGATAGTGGCGTTATAATGCCAGGTCATGGTGGACTGCTTGATAGACTAGATAGTATTATATTTGCATCTCCATTTATATATTTATTTTTAAGAATTACAACTCATGTTTCATAAAGAAGGTCATAAAATTATATTCATAACCCTAGTAATTGTAGTAGGTTCATTTTTTTTAATCGATGGATTTATAACCAACGAATGGTTACGTAAAGGATTAATGCTAGTTGTTTTGGCATTCTTTATTCTAATATTACAGTTTTTCAGAAACCCTAAGCGCAATACACATCCTAATGATAAACAAGTATTGTCTCCTGTGGACGGAAAGGTTGTAGTGATTGAAGAGGTTGAAGAGAATGAAGTTTTTAAAGATAGACGTATACAAGTGTCTGTTTTTATGTCTCCTATTAACGTTCATGTTACACGTTATCCAATTGCTGGCAATGTAACTTTTAGCAAGTATCATCCAGGTAAGTTCTTAGTAGCTTGGCACCCAAAAGCTAGTGAAGAAAATGAACGTACAACGGTCGTAGTTGAAAACAAAAGCTTTGGCAAGGTTCTTTACCGTCAAATTGCAGGTGCATTAGCAAAACGTATTGTTAACTATGCTAAAGTAGGTACCAACGTAAAACAAGGTGCTGATTCAGGTTTTATAAAATTTGGCTCTCGAGTAGATTTATTCTTACCTTTAGATGCAGACATCAAAGTAGAGCTTAACCAAAAAGTTCGTGGAGGAGAATGTGTGATTGCGGAAATGAAGTAATTTCTAAAGATGGTTATTAAAGAATTAGACATAGAATTTAACACTGCCGTAGATCGTGTAAACGATCATACAGAACCTTTTCCTGCCGACTTTTTATTGCGTCTTTATGCTTACTACAAGAAAGCGACCAACAATTACACACGTCCAAGCAGTCGTAAACCAATTATTAATGCTTTTAAAACTAATGCTTTATTTCAGATAAAAGACATTAGTGAAGATGAAGCTAAACAAGAATATATTGATCTTGTGAATAATTATTTTTTGTATAGGAAGTAAACTAACCGTAAAAATAAAACTTAAATTAAAAAATAACAAATGAGCTATATATAGAAATGGCTCCATTGGAATTAATATTAAGTGTTTTATCTCCTCGTACGTTTTTTACAAAATAATAATTTAATCCTACTGTAAATTTGTTGAAGTTTACACCTGCTCCAAAGAAAATATTATAATTCTTATTATTGTCATCCTCTAATTCTGTAGGAAAGGTAGGACCAGGCTCTTCTAATTCTTGAGAATACTCTGAAGAAACAATAATATTAGTAGCAACAGCTAAATGCGTAAAAATCTGTAAACTTTCCCTTAGATTCATGTAGTACCTAATACCAAAAGGTAATTCAATAATAGAGATAGATGATATGTCTATTTTATAATCATAACTAACACCATATTGATTGATTGTTTTCGATCCAGATAAGTCTGATATTGATTGGTAATTAGGTGAAATAAATACACTCCATTTATTTTTGTTTATGGGCAAAAGAACCTCTAACTCTCCACCAAATGCAAAATTAGTTTGAGAATCAAAGTCTACAGAACCGTCATCTAAAACAAAACCTACTCCTCCACCTGAATGTGAGAAATCATAACTATAATTATAATTATTGGAAAGAGAAGGATGAAAATTAAGTCCTGCTGTTAACTTTAAACTAAATATTGTTCTTGTCCTTTTGCTATAATAATCTTCAGAATCACTATCAATACAACTATTATAATCCATAAAAAGTTTCGTTAAATCATATCTCATATAATTCAATTCCCTAAAAGTATTTACGGAAAAATTATCACACTTTAAATTTTTAAAAAGTTCACTTCTGAATTTTTTAGATTCTATAATATCTTTCGTTTTAGATTTTTTTACTGGTATAGGTAAAAATTTTAATTCATCATTTTTAAGTTTATAAAAAAAATAAGTATCGTCATTACCGTATTCAAAAAGAGAGCCTTCTCCTTTTAGCAATACTTTAAAAAAAACAAAATCACCTTTGACTTTTATGATATCACCATTCTTATCCTTTAAATCTTGATTTAATTTAACTTTAACATAAAACAAATCCGTATTAAAAATTCTTAATTCTTGTTGGTCTTTTAAAACCGCCGTGAGTACCTTATCATTATCTGTTAATTTATAACGAAAAATTTCCGGAGTTTTAATCCAGTCTTTATTTTCTATTAGACAATTAACTTTTTGATTCTCTTTGTTAATAAAGTAGCCTTTTTGAAAATTAATTTGTGAATAAATTGATGTTGTAGCGAATAAAAATAATAGTAAAATAGACTTCATAAAATGTTGTATTTTTTCTAAATTAAAGGAATCTTAAAACTAGATAAAATAATTTATTATACAAGCAAATAAGGGCGAAAAAAGCTATAATAATATTTACTACAAAATGTGTTCACGTGTATCTAAAATAAATTTCGTTTCAAATTTAAATATTGTTTATGACACAAAACTATAAGATATATTATGATTAATACAGCTATAAAACCATACATTCTTAAACTTAAATCAGTTAAAAACTAGTTAAACGATTGAATAGTTAACAAACTCTACTCTCTTATCAAAGGCATTGTAGAACAGCGTAACAAACCTTCTTGCTTAGCAATCTCAGCATAAGGTACTTCTTCAACTGTAAAGCCATTTTCTCGTAACCAAGTATTTAATCTTGTAAAGTTCTTTTCTGAGATAATAACATCTTCAGAAATAGAAAACACATTACTGTTCATGTTATACATTTCGTCCTTAGTAATTTCAAATACATTGTCTTTCCCAAAGAAGTCTAGCAACCATTGATATTCCTTTTCAACTAAAAAACCATTTTTATGAAGTATCGCTTTGTCTTTTCCTATAGGTTGAAAACAACAATCTAAATGCAATGCATTCTCTTTAGGGTCTGTATTCGACTTTTTAAGTTCAAATGATTTTACGGTTTTGTGAGGAAACAATTCTTGGATCGCGATTACTGCATCCATGTTAGTTCTGGCTGTAATATAATCTGAATAATCAGCTCCAGAATAGGTGCCAATAAAAATATAATCGTTCCAAGGCATTACGTCTCCACCTTCTACGTGGCATTCTTCTGGCAGTACAATGATATTCTCCTCTCCTATTTCATCTAATACGTGTTGAATGGCCTCATACTCACGCTCGCGATCTGGTAGAATATTCGCTTCTATTAATTTATCTTCAATCACAAAGGCAATATCTCTAGAAAATATCTGATTATAATCCTTAATTACTTTTGGTCTATAGACTTTTACACCATACTTCTTAAACACAGCAGCAACAGCTTCCATTTCCTTTACCATATCACTTTCTTTAGGATATGTACCAGCTTTTATATGCTGGACTGATTTAGGGTCGTAAGCGTCTTCAATGGATGGTACTGGACCAATACTTTCTGCTATACCTAAAATAACAGCTTTAAGACGAGACGTTTCGTTTTGTATGTTTAGTTTCATATGTGTAAAAATATAAAAGCTTCATAAATATATGAAGCTTTTAAAAAATATATGATTATAATTTATCTTTTATCAATAGATTTAAATGGTCTGTACGTTTCACCAATATAAAGTTGTCTAGGACGTCCAATTGGTTCCTTACGCATACGCATTTCTTTCCATTGTGCAATCCAACCTGGTAAACGACCTAATGCAAACATTACCGTAAACATCTCAACAGGTATTCCCATAGCTCTGTAAATAATACCAGAATAGAAATCTACATTTGGATATAATTTTCTCTCTACAAAATATGGATCTTCTAAAGCTTCTTTTGCCAAACCTTTAGCGATATCTAAAATAGGATCTTCAATACCTAAATCTGCTAAAACTTCATCAGCTGCCTTTTTAATAATAAGTGCTCTAGGATCGAAGTTTTTATATACTCTATGACCAAAGCCCATTAATCGGAAAGGGTCATTTTTATCTTTAGCTTTAGCCATGTACTTTTTAGTATCACCACCATCTGCCTTTATTGCTTCTAACATTTCTAATACAGCCTGATTAGCTCCACCATGTAATGGTCCCCAAAGTGCAGAGATACCTGATGCAAGTGAAACAAAAAGACCAGCGTGAGAAGAACCAGTAATTCTTACTGTAGAGGTAGAACAATTTTGCTCATGGTCTGCATGTAAGATTAAAAGTTTATCTAATGCGTTTACAAGAATAGGATTCTGTTCATAGTCGCTATTTGGACTCTTAAACATCATTTTTAAAATATTCTCTACATAACCTAATTTGTCATCTCCATACTCTAAAGGTAATCCTTGTTTTTTACGCATTGTCCAAGCAACAATTACAGGGAATTTACCTAAAATGGTTACAATAGAATTATACATTGCCACCTCTGAAGCCACATCCACTGAAGTTGGATAAAAAGCCGTAAGTGCACTAGTTAAAGAAGACAACACTCCCATTGGATGTGCCGATTTAGGGAAAGCATCTAATATTTTCTTAAGGTCATCATCAACTACTGAATGACTTTTAATGTCCGCATGAAATTTATCTAATTCAACTTTAGTTGGTAATTCACCAAATATTAATAAGTATACAACTTCTAAAAAATCAGCTTTTTCAGCAAGTTCTTCAATTGAATAGCCTCTATATCTTAAGATACCTTTTTCACCATCTAAAAACGTAATAGCACTTTCACAACTACCAGTATTTTTATAACCAGGATCTAAAGTAATAGCTCCACCTGTTGCGCTTCTTAAACTTTTAACATCAATAGCGACTTCATTTTCTGTACCTATAATTATTGGAAAATCGTATTTTTCACCATTAATTTCTAATGTAGCTTTATCTGACATATCTTCTTTTCGGATTTTTATATATTATTAGAGTCGTAAATTTACGAAATATCAAACGATTTCGAAAGGAGATTTATAATCGTTTTAACATTTGAAATAAGTTTAACGAATAGTCTGATTTTTCGATTCATTTGTGGAATAAATGTAGATAAGTTTCAATCATGGTTCTTCTACTAAAGAAGGAAAACACTTAAAATAAAAAAAGACCTACAAAAACAAATTTGTAGGTCTTTAATATCATTATTAAAATGAAATGCTTATTTCAATTTAAAAGCATTTGCTCCTGGAAAATAAGCCACATCTCCTAGTTCTTCTTCTATACGTAATAACTGATTGTATTTAGCCATACGATCACTACGCGAAGCAGAACCTGTTTTAATTTGTCCACAGTTTAACGCTACAGCTAAATCTGCAATAGTATTATCTTCCGTTTCACCAGATCTATGAGACATAACAGACGTATAACCTGCGTTATGAGCCATGTTTACAGCCGCAATAGTTTCTGTTAGAGTACCAATTTGGTTTACTTTAATTAAAATTGAATTTGCAATACCGTTTTCAATTCCACGAGATAAACGTTCTACGTTAGTTACGTATAAATCGTCACCTACTAATTGTACTTTATCTCCAATTTGTTCAGTAAGATCTTTCCAACCATCCCAATCGTTTTCATCCATACCATCCTCAATTGAGATAATAGGATATTTAGCAGCTAATTCTGCAAGATATTTAGCCTGTTCTTTACTTGTTCTTACTTCACCTTTATCACCTTCAAAAAGTGTATAATCATATTTACCATCTTTGTAAAATTCTGCTGCAGCACAATCTAAAGCAATCATAATATCTTCTCCGAATTTATAACCTGCTTTTTCAACAGCATTTTTAATGGTATCTAATGCATCTTCCGTTCCTCCTGGTAAGTTTGGTGCAAAACCACCTTCATCACCTACTGCAGTACTTAAATTTCTATCGTGTAATACTTTTTTAAGATTATGGAAAATCTCAGTTCCCATTTGCATTGCTTGCGTAAAGTTTTTTGCTTTTACAGGCATAATCATAAACTCTTGAAACGCAATAGGAGCATCACTATGAGAACCACCATTAATGATATTCATCATTGGTAATGGTAATGTATTTGCAGAAACACCACCAACGTATCTGTATAATGGCATACCTAATTCATTCGCTGCAGCTTTAGCAACAGCTAAAGAAACACCCAATATTGCATTAGCGCCTAATTTAGATTTGTTTGGTGTACCATCTAAATCTATCATCATTTGATCTATCGCATTCTGTTCAAAAACAGAAACACCTAATAGCTCTTGAGCAATTGTTGAGTTTACATTCTCTACAGCCTTTAAAACACCTTTACCCATGTAAGAATCTCCTCCATCTCTTAATTCTACCGCTTCATGTTCTCCAGTAGAAGCACCAGAAGGCACTGCTGCTCTTCCCATAATTCCATTTTCTGTAGTAACATCAACTTCTACCGTTGGATTTCCTCTAGAATCTAATATTTGTCTCGCGTGTACGTTGATTATAATGCTCATTTTTATATTATTTTATATGTTGATTTCTTATCAAATTTACAAAAATATACAGCGTAAAACATAACAAAAATCATATTTCACATTAATATTTACTATAATGTTTTCGTAACTAAAAAAACGCAATAAAAGAGATGTTTTATTGCGTTTTTGTTATTATTTATTTTTAATATTCTCTATAAACTGATCAAACAGATATAAAGAATCATTTGGTCCAGGACTAGCTTCTGGGTGATATTGAACTGAAAAACAGTTTTTATCTTTAATCCTTATTCCGGCAACTGTATTATCGTTCAAATGTACATGCGTTATTTCTACATTAGCATTAGCTTCGGTTTCCTCTCTATTAACAGCAAATCCATGGTTTTGAGATGTAATTTCACCTTTACCTGTAATTAAGTTTTTTACAGGGTGATTTATACCTCTATGACCATTATGCATCTTATAAGTTGAAATACCATTTGCTAACGCAATTACTTGATGCCCTAAACAGATGCCAAACAATGGCTTATTCTGAGCTATTATTTTTTTTGCTAAAGCTTGTGCGTCAACCAAAGGTTCTGGATCACCAGGTCCATTAGATAAGAAATAACCATCTGGATTGAATGCTGCTAAATCTTCAAACTTTGCATTGTATGGAAATACTTTAACGTAAGCATCTCTACTCACTAAGTTTCTAAGAATATTTTTCTTTATACCAATATCTAAAGCTGCAATCTTATAAGTTGCATTTTCATTACCAACAAAATAAGGCTCTTTAGTTGATACTTTAGAAGCCAATTCTAAACCTTTCATAGAAGGTAATTCTGCCAATTGCTTTTTAAGAGCTTCAATATTATCAACTTCTGTTGTAATTACAGCATTCATTGCTCCATTATCTCTAATGTAACTCACTAAAGCTCTTGTATCAACATCTGCAATGGCTAAAGTATTATACTTTTCGAAGAATTCTTCTAAAGAACCATCAGCTGCTGGTCTTGAGTAGTTAAAACTAAAATTCTTACAAATTAATCCTGCTATTTTAACATCTTCAGATTCACTTTCTTCCATTTTAGTCCCGTAATTTCCAATATGTGCATTGGTTGTTACCATAAGTTGACCATAATAAGAAGGATCTGTAAAAATTTCTTGATAACCTGTTGTACCTGTATTGAAACAAACTTCACCAAAAGCAGAACCTTCTTTTCCGATGGACTTACCATGAAAAATTGTTCCGTCTGCTAAAAGAATAAGGGCTTTTTTTCTTTGCTTGTATTTCATTGTCGTTGTGTTGAATCGTTTATTGCTATTAAATCGATGTTATTACTCGTTTACCAAAAGGTGTTTTAAGACCTATTCTTATGCGTTAGTGATTGAACGGTTTGTTTGAGCTCCTCGCAGAGAGCGAGTAGTAAAAGCGCGACCGAATAAGTTTTGTTTAAAACTTGTTGGGTAACGCCCAAATCGTTAATCTAACTTTTGCAAAAATCCAAAAAAAAAGGATAAACTGAAACAGTCTATCCTTTATATTTATTAATGCTTATTAACATTTATTCTTCTTCGTTTGAAGTTTTAGTATCCACAGGTGGAGTTGTAGTAGCTTTGCTACCTCCTCTTCTACTTCTACGAGTTGTTTTCTTAGGTGCTTTATCAGCGTTGTAGATTTCGTTGTAATCAACTAATTCTATCATTGCCATATCAGCGTTATCACCTAATCTGTTTCCTAATTTAATGATACGAGTATATCCACCTGGACGATCACCAATCTTTGCTGCTACATCTCTAAATAATTCAGTAACTGCTTCTTTTTGTCTAAGTCTAGACATCACAATACGTCTGTTATGTGTTGTGTCTGTCTTAGATTTTGTAATCATTGGTTCAACAAACTGCTTTAAAGCTTTTGCTTTCGCTACTGTTGTGTTAATACGTTTGTGTTCTATTAAAGAACAAGCC
>TARA_R110002049_G_scaffold4179_5_pt1 | contig 32622 bp, 20 predicted proteins | sample TARA_R110002049 | Tara Oceans TARA_R110002049 (sample SAMEA4396941) | marine metagenome | biome: Polar Biome; feature: [SRF] surface water layer (ENVO:00010504); material: water (ENVO:00002006), including particulate matter (ENVO:01000060) such as... | depth 5 m
ATAAGAAAGCTAACTTTAACGAGTTAGCTTTTTTGTTTAATACATTGAAACAATATTTGGATGTTTTTACATTCGAAGCCTTATTAGTTTTAATCTTTAATTAATTATATTATTGATGAATATTCTAAATAAAATAATAACGTTTTAAGAAAGTTGTTGTTTTGTGAATTTTCTTATAAATTACAACATGAATATTTTTAATATAAAAGGTAAAGTTATAATTATAACTGGCGGCTATGGTGTTTTAGGCTCTAGTATAGCAAAACATCTTGTTGAGTCTGGTGCTAAAGTTGTAATTTTGGGTAGAGATGAATTAAAAGCAAAAGCATTTGCTAAAAAACTTTCTGTTACTAATGCAATAGGGTTAAAGGCAGATGTTCTTGATAGGGAAAATTTGCTTTCTGTTAAATCTCAAGTTCTTAATTTATGGCAGAAAATAGATATACTTATCAATGCCGCAGGTGGTAATATGCCAGGAGCAACACTTGCACCAGAGGATTCATTATTTGATATCTCTATAGAAGATTTTCAAAAAGTAACTGATTTAAATTTAATGGGCACCGTTATACCATCTTTAGTATTTGGTGAATATATGTCAACGCAAGAAAACGGTTCTATAATTAATATATCTTCCGTAGCTGTTGCACAAGCTCTAACTAGAGTAGTTGGCTATTCTGCATCAAAAGCAGCCATGGAAAACTTTACACGTTGGATGGCTGTTGATATGGCTTTAAAATTTGGAGATAAAATAAGAGTAAATGCAATCGCACCCGGATTTTTTCTTGCAGATCAAAACAGAAAATTATTAACTAATGATGATGGTTCTTTAACTCAACGTGGAGAAACCATTATTAAAAGTACACCCATGAAACGTTTTGGTAAATCTGAGGAATTAAATGGAGCAGTACATCTTTTAGCAAGTAACGCTTCTAAATTTATGACAGGAACTGTAATCCATGTTGATGGAGGTTTTGGTTCTTTTAGCGGAGTTTAAAAAATGAGAGAAACATTTAGATGGTTTGGCCCTTCAGATACCGTAAGTTTATCTGATATAAAACAGTCTGGCGCAACAGGTATTGTAACTGCATTGCACCATGTGCCAAATGGAGCAATTTGGTCAATTAAGGACATCCTAACGGTAAAAAATCAGATTGAAAAAGCCGGTTTAGAGTGGGTATTTATTGAAAGTATTCCAATTCATGAAAATATAAAGCTAAGACAAGGGGATTACTTGAAACGTATTGAAAACTATAAGCAGAGTTTAAAAAATATAGCCCAATGCGGAATTAAAAATGTATGCTATAATTTCATGCCAGTGTTAGATTGGACACGCACACAACTATTCTGGGAATTAGAAGATGGAAGTACAGCATTACGGTTTGATAAAGTTGAAATGGCAGCGTTTGAAGCTTTTATAATAAAGCGAAAGGATATAGAAAAAAGCTATAGTAATACTATTTTAGATATTGCAGAAAAACGCTTTTTGAATATGTCTTCTGAAGAAAAACAAGGTTTAGAGGATAGTATTTTAAAAGGACTACCAGGAACTGTTGACGATCTCACTATTCCAAAATTTAAAGAGATGATTGCGCAGTATGATAACATATCTCATTTAGATTTAAAGTCAAATCTGTCTTATTTTTTAAATGCAATTATTCCGCTTGCAGAAGAATTAGGAATTAAAATGGCAATTCATCCAGACGACCCTCCTTTTGACATTATGGGATTACCACGCATTATAACTTCTGAAAGCGATTTAGATGATTTGGTTGATTTTATAGACAGTCCTTCTAACGGAATAACATTTTGTACAGGTTCTTTAGGTGCAAATCCTAAAAATGATTTACCTAGAATGATTGAAAAATTTAAAGACCGAATTCATTTTCTTCATTTAAGAAATGTAAGGCGTGAACCCAATGGTAGCTTTTATGAAGATCATCATTTAGAAGGTTCTTCCGATATGTATGAGATTGTTAAAGCCGTTTTAAAGATTGAAAAAGAACGTAACATTTCGTTGCCTATGCGACCAGATCACGGACATCAAATGTTAGGGGATTTAAAAAATAAAACAACTTATGCAGGTTACTCTGCAATTGGAAGGTTAAAAGGCTTAGCTGAATTAAGGGGTTTAAGTATGGGTATTCAAAAAAGTGGTGTTATATAAACAAAAACTGATACGTCTAATTATTCGCTTTTAACCATTGCTCACACGCTTCAGTCCAAGCGTGATTTCTTTGCTCTCTACCTAATCCAAAACCATGACCTCCTTTTTCGTAAATATGCATTTCAGCAGAAACATTATAATCTTTTAACGCTAAATAATATTGAATACTATTTTCTACAGAAACAGATTTGTCATCCGTTGCATGCACTAAAAAAGTTTTAGGTGTGTTAGCATCGATTTGAGTTTCGTTAGAATAATTTTCGATGTCTTTATCTGAAGGTGATTCTCCCAATAAGTTTTTTCTTGAACCTTTATGAGTTAAAGAATCTTTCATTGAAATTACTGGATATATCAATATTGAAAAATCTGGCTTTGCACTAATATTATCTTCAGCGTTATAAACTTTTTTGTCATATTGAGTTGACAATGTTGCTGCTAAATGTCCGCCAGCAGAAAACCCCAGAACACCTATTTTATCGCTTTTTAATGAAATTTTTCTACATTAAGTCTTACATAGCGCATGGCTTCTTGAGCATCTTGCAATGACCCAATACTTTTATCTTTCATAATAGTATCGTTTGGCAATCTATATTTTAAAACAAAAACTGTAATACCAAGTGTATTTAACCATTCTGCAACTTTGTAACCTTCTTTGTTAATCGCCAAATGATGATAACCTCCTCCTGGAAAAATAATCACAGCTATTCCATTAGGCTTTACTGGTTGAAACACTGTCAGTGTTGGTTGGCTAACTCGTTCAATACTCGCAACCACAGAATCTGTGATTATTAGTATTTCTTTAAATTCAGGATTTTCTATTGCATTTGGGATTGTGTCATTCCATAATTGAATCACTTCACGGTCTAGTTGCGCAAAACAACTCTGTATAAAAAAGTAACTTAAAAAGAGAGTGTATTTATAAGATTTCATGCTAGTTAGTTTTTATCATTTTGAAGTTATCAAAACCTTCTACATTGTCTTTTAATGCATTTAAAGCTAATTTAGCTACTTCTGTAGCACCTAAAACCGATAAATGTGTATTATCTTCTTTACCTTCTGGATAATATGGGATTTCATTTGGCTGATAATGCAAATGTAATTTCTTAGAGCCTTCCACACCATAAGACTCTTCCAATCTTTCAGTTAAATATTGAAGATCTATTAATGGAACGTTGTAGGCTTTGGCTACTAAACGAACTTCTAACGGATATGCTCCATGAGTATCCAATAAAGTGCCTTCTTTATTAAATTTTCGCCTTACTATAGATGTAAACAACACAGGAATTGCGTTTTTTTCTCTAGAGTCTCTAATAAATTTTATTAAGTTACTTCTATAAGCTGTATGCGGATTAGTGTAACGCTTTGGGTCTTTTATTTTTTGATCATTATGTCCAAACTGAATAAATATATAATCGCCTTTTTTCATTTGTTTGTAAACAGAATCCCATCGTCCTTCAGCTATAAAACTTCGAGTACTTCTTCCATTTACTGCATGATTTTTTACAGTGGCATTATTGTTTAAGAACTGAGGCAATAATTGACACCAACCTCGTTCTGGATTCTCTTCATGATTTGGTTTATCTGCCATAGTAGAGTCTCCAATTGTGTAAATAGAAATATTTTGTATTCGTTGATTTGATTGAGATTCTGTTTTATCTTTTTTACATGATTGACAGATAATCAAAATCAAAAAGAATAAAACCTTATAATGTTTCATACCATTCTTTTTTTGAAGCTTTTTTATACTTACCGAGTATATTCTTTAAGGTATATTTTTTGGCTTCTTGCTTTTTTAATTGATGTGACCATACTACTCTTTTTTCTGGTTGAAATCCTACATTATGATTTTTATACTCACCATAAAAGGTTGTTTTTTTAGCTTTTGATTTAGACCAATTGTGCCATCCTTCTGATAAAATATGACTTCCTAAATCGCAATTTATAAAGACTGTTTGAGCATATATTCGCCAAGGTCTTCCTAAATAGACTTCATCAATATCTTTATCTGCTGTAAGCTTGCATTCTTTAAATACGTAACCAAATAATGAATCTTTTGGTGTTGAAGCTGCTGTGATGTACGAATTCTTTTTACTATGTATTTCGCAGTTTTCAAAAAAAGCTGTTGCACTGCCGAATATAAAATCTGTAGTACCCTCAATATAACAGTCTTTGTAATACTGTCTTCCTTTACCTGATGCATACAAGGTATCTTGATTACCTAAGAGTTTGCAGTTTATAACAGCAACTTCATCTGAAAATACGGATAGAGCCACTGCTTGACCAACTTCACCAGATGAGTTTTCAATGGTAAGGTTTTTTAAAATAACATTGTTGGCTTCTATTAACAGAGTGTAAGTATAAAAGGTGCTATTTCTACCTAATCCAACCTTATTAAAATAATCGTCATAAGTAATAATTGTTTTGTCTTTGCTTTCACCTATTAATGATAGGTTTGAATTCCATTCGTGAACTTTAACTTTTTCTTTATATATACCATTTTTAATGAAGATTGTCACTCTTTTATATGGAAATGACTTGGTATTGTTTATAGCCTCTTGAATAGTTTCATAGTCTCCACTTCCATCTTTTGCAACAACTATATTAAATTCGTTTTTTGGCTTTTTAGTCGTTTTTAAATTGTGTTTTAATTTCCATTCAGGATATTTATTTAATACTAGTTGCGGATCGTTTTTGTACCAAGCATATCCATTTCTGCGTTCATCTCCAATTTCGGTTAAAGAGGCTTTTTTAATGCCGTCTCTGTCACAAAAGAAAGGTGTATTATCCTCCAATTCCATAAAACGCGCCCAAATTGCAGATGCATTCTCATCAGGAATCATTCTTTTGTCAATAATTTTTCCCACGTCATTATAAATTCGGTCTTTTCTTAATCCTGTGATTTTTACTTTTCCGAACCATGTTACAGCACTATTTACAGCATTAATTATTTCTTTTGATGGGTTTTCTATAGACATTAAAAGTAAAACGATATGAGCTGATTCTGATCCACTTAAAGACGGTAATTCATAGGCTCTTGCTTTTGCAGGCAACAGTGTGTTTTCATCATGCTGAGCGCACCAAGCCGTTAATACTCCATTTTGCTTGTATTGTGTTTTGAGTATACAATCAACACCCTTATTAAACGCTATGGTTATTTTTTCTAATTGTATTTTTGTTGGCTGAATAGAGTAGTAGTCAGAATTATCTTTCAACTTTTTTAAAAGATTCATGATGTTAATCATAGAATCATCATTGTAAGTAATATGTGTGCTATAGCCTTTTTTTAGAGGATAAAATTGTGGCCAACCTCCATTGTCATATTGCGCTTCTAAAATATAATCTACTGCTTTTAAAAAGGCAGTTTTATAAATTTCATCTCTTGTTTGAGCATATATTTTTGATAAAAATAACATTTCTTGAATTGTGGCTCCATTATCTGTTGTAGTACCTTCATTCGTCTGTTTTTTAACTAGAAGTTCTTGTTTTTGAGTTTCGGAAAGCGAATGATGCATTTGCACATTTTTGGGCCATCCACCAATATCACGCTGATATAATAGAACATTTTCCGCAATTTGCTTGGCTTTAGGTGTAGCAAACCAAGCGGCTTCTTTTTTATGAATTATATCTCGCCATGACTTATCATGAACTTGAGCATATAAATTTAAACAAACGCCTAACGTGATTGCGAAAAAGAAAATCCTTTTTACGTTTTTCATCCTCATCATTTTTAATTTAAAGTTAAACTAGTTAACGGTACTTTAGTGTATTCAATATCTTCTTTATTAGTTGCATAAGATATGTAGAGATTGTTCTTCCAAACAAATGACTTTGGATAATGATAGCCCAACCTTTTGTATTTTCCTTCGTAACGCAACGATTGAATATCTTTGCCTCCTCTTCTTATGATATACGAGGTATTAAATAATTTCCCTTCATAGCTTAAAGTAACCGCTAAAGGCATCCTCGTTTTGTTATTTACAGGATTGTTAATTATATACGCTATACCTTTATTAAAATTGCCTGCACTTTGCTTAGATCGAGAGTCTGGCATATTTGTAATTACGGGAACTGTCCATGTTTCTCCTCGATCTTTACTTACCGAAGCCAAATTATAATAGGTGCTACTTTGATCTCTAAATACCATTACTAAATTATTGTTTCCTTGTAGGAACCAACTGGGTTCAATTTCTCGCGAAACATTATTTTTTACTGAATTATTAGAAAATTTTGGTCGTTTCCAACCACTTATACCCAAAGGGTCATCGGTATAAATTGGTGATGCAATTAATCCAGGTTGAAAATGAGCAGCACCAACAATACGACCATCTGGCAAGGCATGAGGATCTTGTTCAAAAACACCATTTAGTGGAGTGCCATTAGCCATTAAAACAGGTTGTTTATCTGTCCAATTCACACCGTCAACACTCGTTTTGTAATATGTAAATCCTCCTTCAGGTATAATATCATTTGGCCACTCATTGATATAGGCCACCAAACTATCACCATGTTTCCACCAACCACCAGAAGTACAGTAACCATTTGCTAAGGTTTCAGATAAAACTTTGGGTTCAGACCAATTTTTTCCATCATCACTTTGGCTATAAGCAAGCCAAGTGTCCATTGAGTCTTCATCTTTTGAAGAACTTTGCCATTGACAATAAAAGGTATTTTTAAATACCGTCATCACAGCTCCATTACTGAAATGATCTGTAGAATCATTTGGTTTAAAAATAGTAACTGTTTCTATTCCTTTAGGAGCTTTAAGCCCTAAATCATCGTTTTTATCTTGATTAAAAATTACTATATCTACTTTAAAAGGAACTTTTATAACCTGATCGTTTTTGCATGAGAGAAATAACACAACTAACGACATTGCTAATATCATAGACACTATTAAAGACTTGTTTTTTATCATTTTTTGAATCTTATCCAATCAATATCTAAGCTTCCAGAATCATTTATAATCCCTTCACGAAGTGCCAAAAATCCTATTTTAGAACCAATCCATCTCCCTTCTCTAGCTTTAAAAGTTTTCCCTATGGATTTGAATTTTTTATTATCTAGACTGTAGAAAAACTCACAAATTCCACCTTTACTAACTTTAACTTGAAGAAAAACCGTATAAGTATCTATTTTAATTTTATCGCTTTCAGTTTCGGCTTTATTTTTATCAGAATCTGCACATATTACTTGAGACAAGTATAAATTCCCCTCTTCTTTTTTCAATCGAATATAACTGTAATCTAATCCCATAATTAAGAAACCTACTTCTTCATTATCATGTCTTGAATTAAAGCTCATTTTTGTAGTTGCTGTAAATTTTTCTGCTGGAAATTTTTGTAATAATAAGTTTGAAATAGAATGTAAATTAACAGCATCTTCGGGTTTTGGTCTACAATACATAGTAAAATGTCCCATTGATGTTGGAAATCCGTAATAGACTTCTGGATTTGCTTGCCATTGCCATTGCAAACCTAATTTGGGTTCATTAAATTCATCAGAATCTGGTGGTGTAACAATTGGATATGTTTTACCAATATTTGGTTTTTTATAAGTTAAAACAGGTTCTCCAATGCTATCATTATTTTGGTCAATTCCTATTAATGGCCAGTCGTTTTCCCATGTCATAGGTTGTAAATGAACGATACGTCCATAAGCATCTTTATCTTGAAAATGAAAAAACCAATTTTCACCAGTTTGTGTCGTTACCCAAGCACCTTGATGCGGACCATTTATAGCTGTGTTTCCTTGATGTAAAACCTTTTTCTTTTCATATGGTCCATAAACAGTTTTTGATCTTAAGATAGTTTGCCAACCTGTAGAAACTCCTCCTGCTGGTGCAAAAATGTAGTAATACCCATTTCGTTTGTAAAATTTTGGTCCTTCAATAGTAGATTCGTTCTTATGACCATCAATAATCAATACCTCATCGTCATTGGTTTTGGTGCCATTTTCGTTCATTGTTGCAATAACCAATAAGCTTTTAATTCCTGCACGACTACCAGCAAAAGCATATGCTAAATATACTTTTCCATCGTCGTCCCATAGTGGTGTTGGGTCTATAAGGCCTTTTCCTCCTTTAACTAAAACAGGTTCTGACCAAACGCTCTTTGGATTTTTGGTTTTAATCATATAAATTCCAAAATCTGGGTCTGGATAATAGATGTAAAATTCTTCATTATGATATCTAATACATGGTGCCCAGACACCTTTACCATGTTGTGGTTTGTCAAAAACCTCTAATGGCACTTGTTTTGGAAGTGCATAATTGACCAATTCCCAGTTTACTAAATCTTTTGAATGTAAAATAGGTAAGCTTGGTGAAGCGTTAAAAGAAGAAGCTGTCATATAGTAATCATCTCCAACTCTAACGACATCTGGATCTGAAAAGTCTGAATGTAAAATTGGATTTGTATAAGTTCCATTACCATTATCGGAAGCCCAAACTTCTGAAACTGGTTTGTCTTGAGCAGAACTGCTTAAAACGTAAATTAAACTGATAATAAATAGTTTGGTCTTCATAAATTAATCACTTTTTTTTCTTGGTTACTTTGAATGGCTGCTTCTATAACTTTAATAACATTTGTGGCTTCTTCGGCCGACACTGGTAATGGTTTATTGTTTATAACCGCTTCGTTTATACCATTATAATAAGCCATATAATCTCCTTGTTCTGTTTCAATAAGTTCTTTTTTTGATTTTCCGTCTTTAAGGGTATGAAGTAGTCCTCTTTCAGATTCAGGTTCCATTCCCCAATTAGCAGTGTTGGGTTTTATCTCTTTTTGAAGTTCGGTTTCCTGAATGTCTGCTTTTGATTTTACAAAAGAACCTGTTGTACCATGAATGCTATATGCAGGAAGCGGTTCTCTAACAAAATAACTCGATTTTAGAGATACGTAATGTGAATGGTAATACAGTTTTACATCAAAATAATCTCCTACTTCAGAATTATCTCTGAATGAATCTAGAGTAGCAAAAACACTGTTAGGCATTCCAAACAATTGTAGTGCTTGGTCTATGATATGTGAACCTAAATCGTACAAACTACCAACACCTTCGGTTGGTGTTTCTTTATGAATTTTATAGCTTAGTTCTGGATCAAATCTATCGTAATGAAATTCGGCTTCAACAATATTTCCTAAAACGCCTTGTTCTATGACTTTTTTGACAGTTTTAAAATCACTATCCCATCGTCTATTCTGAAATACTGACAGTTTTACATTTTGCTTTTCTGCTAATGCAACTAGTTCTTCAGCTTCTGTTGAAGTTACTGTAAATGGTTTTTCAACTACGACATGTTTACCCGCTTCAAGACACTTTTTTGTATACTCGTAATGCGTAATATTTGGTGTGTTAACGATAACTAAATCTATGGCGTCATCTTTAAGCAATTCTTCCAAAGATCGAAACGTTTTAATATTTGAGTATTTTTCTTTGGCTAAATTTTTGGTGCGTTCAAAAACAGCATATAAATTAAAATCTGGGTGTACATCTATAAATGGACCATGAAAAACCCATCCACTCATTCCGAAAGAGCATAATGCTGTATTTATTAAAGCCATATTCATATTATTTAGTTCTCTATACGATTTTTTCCTCCTTCAAAATCACTCGAATAAAGACTTAAAATTTATTTTACTTGTTTAATTCTAAAGCTGCCATAATAAAGGGGCCAGTTCCTTTAGGGTCATTAGATCTAATTATTTCTCCAATATAGTATTCAAATGTGCCATCTCTATATGGATTCCCTCCTAAACCTGCGACACCACAACATTTGTTAAGATTTACAACTCCATTGTCTTCAACGGTAATGAATAAATCTAGAGTGCCTTGAAACGCCTTATTCGCATTCTCTAAATAGGTGTTTGGTAAGTATCCTTTATTAACTCCTTTTGCTAAAGTGTATGTAAACATACTTGTTCCTGTTGCTTCTAAGTAGTTTCCTTCTCTTTCAGGTAAATTGAGCACTTGAAACCATGTACCACTTTTATCTTGGTATTTTACGATAGCTTCGGCATATTGGTTGAGATATTTAATAATTCTTGCTCTTCCTTGATGATTTTCTGGTAAAAAATCTAACACATCTACTAATGCCATGCCGTACCAACCCATTCCACGAGACCAAAAATTCTCTGAAAGCCCTGTCTCTTTATTAGCCCATTTTTGATTTCTACTTTCATCCCAACCATGGAAGTATAATCCTGTTTCTGAATCTCTACTGTATTTTTCAATTAAGTCAAATTGAAGAACAATTTTATCATAAACCTTGTTTGCTACTGCAGTATTCATATAGTCTTTAGCATATTTAGCATGAAATGGTTCAGCCATATATAAACCATCTAACCACATCTGATATGGATATTTTTTTTTATGCCAAAAACCACCTTCTGAAGTTGTTGGTTGACCTTCTAATTGTTTATGAAGTGTATCCATTACTTTTTTAAAACGAGGCTCTTTAGTTTTGTTGTACACATAGTAAATGATATCGCCAGCTTTTATCATATCTAAGTTGTAGTTAGACATTTTGTAGGTTTTGATAGTACCATCTTCTTCAATCATTCTATCAGGATACTCATATATATAATCATATATTTTTTGATTGTTAATTTGCTCATAAACCTTAGACATTGCTTGCAAAACTAATCCTGGTGTATAACTCCATTTTGGTTTGTCTCTAAAATCTAAAAGTGTTGGATCTGGAAATCTTTTAATTTCGGACAAAGCCATACGTTCTGACCATTTTAATGAATCAGAAATTTCCATTTCTTGTTTTGGTGCTTCCGCTTGCTTCTTTTCTTCTTTACAACTTGTAAAAAAACTTAAAGCTAATATTGTAATGAGCGTTATATTTTTCATCTTAACTATGTTATTGCTTTTCGTATTTCTTAATCACTAAATATTTTAATTCTATATCACCAGCATTACTAATACCATGCATACTATTTGGTGGGCAATACAAACTTGTATTGGCTTCTACAACAACTTCTTTTCCATCTAAATAAAACCTTGCAGTACCTTCTAAAACATAAAAGAATTCATCTTCGGGATGTTGGTGTGGTGCGTGTGTAGATTTCCCTGGTGCTACCACACTCAACTTAAGTGTTCTCCCATCTAAAAACTCTTTATCTGCAAACCAATACTGATAGCCGACTTTTGTTGGTATAGCTTCATCTTTGGAAAATGTATTTACGCAGTCTTCAATGGTATAAGTTTTGTCTTGTGCATTGATAGTTTGAGAACTAATATACATACAAAAGAGTATTACACTTTTTAATAGGATCTTCATTATAGCGCGTTATTTGAATTCAATTCATCCAATAAACCATCTAAATAGGTTAAAAATTCGGCTTCTGTTTTAATGCCATCAACTTCCTGTTCCCAAGCTCCTAAAAAGTAAAATGACACTGGCGTTGTAGTTGGTTTAAATTCAATTAAATAATCGTCTTCTCCTTTTTTGATTTCGGAGGTAGTCTTAATCTCATAAAAAATTGCCATTCCTAAATCGTCTGGTACCAACGTTTGCTCACCATAAGTTGCTATGTAAGCCCATTTGTTGTTGGTACTTTCTTTCTGAAAATAATTAACACCATGATCGATAATTCCTGTTACAATGCCATCGATTGCTTTTGAAGGCTGAATAGTGTGTTTTGTGTACCGTTGATCTGGACGAATACTTAATGTTGATTTTAGATCGATTTTATTATCATCTGTTTTCCAACCTTTATAATTTATAATTACAGAAGATGCATCTAAGTTATTTTGTACAGAAGCAAATGTGGAATCGACTTCTTTAAAATGAAGTACTTCACCTTCAACTAAGCGACCTATAGAACCAATGCCAAGCCCACTTCCCACTTTTAAGATGTCTTGTCCCCAAGGCTCAGGTTCATGATATGAATCGAAACCATCTTGGCCGACTTTAGACAACACCATAGTATCTGTTTTTTTTCCGAAAATATCAATGGCATTTCTCCAATCTAAATAGAGCCTGAATCCTATTTTATTGTTTTCCCAACCTGGTCCTTCGTAACGTATGTACCAAGAATGGTCGGTGTGGTTATCTGGAACACGAAATTTTTCAACATTTTTAAATGAAGTTCCACCATCATATTCTTCGTGTCCTCTTGTGCCATCAATCCATTCTCCACCTTGTGCAATAGAGATTTCTGCATAAGTTTTTGGTGTTTCAATCACTTTTTCAGTTTGCTTAATCGGTTCTTTTATGTCTTCTTTTTTCTCAGATTTACAGGCTGTAATTGAAGCAATAAAACATAAAGCAATTATAAATTTTAGTGTTTTCATTCTTTATCTTTTTTGAGTGTTTTATCTAAAAATGTTGAGATGTAATTTACAGTATCATTAAACCATGGGTGAAATAACCAAAAAGTATGTGGACTATCTGGAAAGTTTTCGACTTGACTATAAATATTATGTTTATCTAAAATTTTAATCATGTCTTCTCGTCCTGCTTGAAAACGCTCATACTGACTACTTATAAATAAAATAGGAGGGGTGTTTTTATCAGTGTGGGTTAGGGCAGATGCTTCTTTCCATGTTTCAGGCTTTTCTTTAGATGTACCTCCTAACCACCAACTAGCCATTTTGCCTTCACTAGATTTAGGATGAATAAATGCCAAAACACCATCTAAGTTCACAATGGCTTGGACAGACGTTGACGTAGAATATTCTGTTTTTTTTTCAAATTTTGGATTGTTATTTGTTGTGCCAACCAAGGTTGCCATTTGTGCGCCAGAAGAGGTTCCTAAAATAGCGACTCTCGTTGTGTCTAAATTAAATTGCTTGGCATTAGATTTTATATATTGAATCGCTTGTTTTATATCATAAATCCCTTCGGGATATGGCACTTCGTCTGATAATCTATATTCTACTGCAAAACAAGAATAACCTTTAGAAGCAATGTGTTGTGCCATTGGTGTCATGTGAGATTTATTGCCAGATTTCCATCCGCCTCCATGCACTAAAATAACAGCTGGATTATTTTCTGATGTATTTATAAAAGCATCCAAACAAAGTGTTCTGTTTTCTAACGTTTTGTATGTTATGTTTTCTGTTTTAAATACATTTTGAGACTGTTGCGATTTTACAATTTCAATTTGTGGAAAATCTTTTTTGTATTTTTTATAAGAACTTGTTACTGTGTATGAAGTGTCTTTCTGTATGGATTGAAAAGCAAATACAGTTGATATATTCAATAAAAAAATGAAGCTATATGAAATTGATTTATACACTATTCTTATTTTTTATTTAAAGAATAAGCCTGATTTTTTTAAATCAGGCTATGATAGGAATTGAAATCTAAACAACTAATCAAAATATCTCCTATTTTATTCCTGCTACTAATTCTCTTCTTTGGGTGGACTTTGCATTAAAGCCCCATTAATATACGTATCTATAAGTTTTAAATTAGAAACATTTTCTAAAGAGAAAGCACTTTCTACTTTTTCTATATTTACATTTCTTAAAGTGACATTTTTAATTGGTGATTCTTTATAGCCTTTTGCTAAAATTCCAAATTCGCCACCATTTTTAACAGTAACATTCTCTAACCAAATATTTTTTATTTCAGGAATAAACTCACCAGTTTGATTAGTATAAGTAGCATAAAACATATTAAGCTTTAAAACGGCTTCTTTAACTTGTCCTACTTCTAAGTTTCTAACATAAACTCCATCGATTATTCCACCTCTTCTAGAATTTGTTTTTAAGCGTATTGCTCTGTCTAAATTAGGACTGTCCATGGTACAATTATCTACATACACATTGCTAACACCTGCAGACATTTCGCTACCAATTACTACACCTCCATGTCCATCGATCATTTTGCAATTTTGAACAACTATGTTTTCAGTTTTAATAGCAACTCTTCTGCCTTCAGCATCTCTACCTGCTTTTATTGCAATGCAATCATCTCCTGTATTGAAAGTACAATTCTTAATAATTACGTTTTTACAATATTCTGGATCACAGCCATCATTATTTGGACCATGACTCTCAACAGTGACTCCATCTATAATGACATTGTTAGATTTAAAAGGATGAATAATCCAAAATGGCGCATTAACTATTTTTACACCTTGTATGAGTACATTACTACATTCGTAAGGCTCTAGGAAAGTTGGTCTTAAATAATGTCCTTCACCAAATAACCGTTCATTTAATGGTGTTCCGTTTTGTCCCATATCCATCAACCTCGGAAGGCTAAGACTATCTTTTTGTTTTGGCATACCATTTTTCCAACCATATTCATCTTTTCCACACCAACTCCACCAATTATCATTTCCTGCTTGACCGTTTAAAACTCCTTTACCTGTTACAGCAATGTTAGTTTTTTTATTGGCATATATTAATGGTGAATAATTCATAAGCTCAACACCTTCATACGATGTTGGTACAATTGGGTAGTCGTTTGGATTGGTACTAAATAGTATTTCCGCACCTTCTTCTAAATGAAGATTTATATTATTATCTAAATGAATAGCTCCTGTTAGGTATTTCCCTTTTGGAACTAAAACTTGTCCACCTCCTTTTTCAGCACAAGTAGCAATAGTTTTTTTAAATGCTTCAGTGTTGAAAGTAATACCATCTGGATTTGCTCCAAAATCTATGATATTAAAAGTTGCATCTGGAAACTCAGGAACGGAAACACTCGCGATTATATCATTCATTAAAGACCAAGGGTCATTTTCTGAAGTTGTTTTTTTTTCTTGCACATTTTTACAAGAGGTTAAAGAAAAAAACATAGCTACTAATAATAAACAAGTAACCTGTATAGATGTATGTTTTTTTATAATTGTAGACTTAAATAATGACACCATTGCAAGTAATTTATTATTAGAAAATGTAATCGATTACCAAACCTAAAAAAATTAGTTCGATAATGCAAGTTTTAGATATTAAAAATACAAACAATGAACTAACTAATTTATTATAAATACGGATTTATTATTTACTGTAAAATACAGACTTTATAAATTATTTTTATATATTTATGTAATCGATTACATAAATATATAAACAACAATGATATTATTATGAAACAATTATTATTTTATGCATGGATGCTATTGGTGTTTACGCAAATTTCTGCTCAATCTATAACCATCACTGAATCTTCTGGTTGGGTGGAATCGGCTTTTGTAAAATGGCTTCCTGTTGATGGCGTAGATAGTTACAATGTCTATTATTCTGGTGGCGGAATTACTAATCAAATTATTGACACACAGCTTATTCGTAATTATGGTAGTTATTATCGTGCAGATGTTTTAGGAATTTCTACAGGTACTTATACTATAAAAATTGTTCCAGTTACAGCAAATATTGAAGGATTAGCTACAGTATCTAATAGTATTACTGTAACAGCTCATGATAGAAATGGTTTTGCGCATAGTAATGGTCACGTTCCTGGGGCATATAACCTTGACGGGACACTTAAACCCAATGCAATAGTAATTTATATAACCGAGAACTCAAAAAACACAATCTCATTAGATGTTGTAGGTGCTACAACAAACCCATGTGTTGGACTTCAAACTATTTTAGATGGCTTTAAAAAAGGGGATGATGACCGTCCATTGGTTGTTAGGTTAATAGGTAATATTACCGATTTAGATTATATGTTAAATGGTGATGTCGTTATTGAAAATGAAAATAATATTAATGGTTCTATAACTTTTGAAGGTGTTGGTGACGATGCTCTGGTAAATGGTTGGGGACTTCGTATTAAAAGAGGTACAAATATTGAAGTTCGAAACCTTGGGTTTATGCTTACCAATGCAAATGAGGGTGACAATATTGGCTTACAACAGGACAATGAATATGTTTGGGTTCATAATTGTGATTTGTTTTATGGAGCTGCTGGTGGTGATGCCGACCAAGCAAAAGGTGATGGAGCCTTAGATTGTAAAAGATCGACTTATGTAACAATGTCTTATAATCACTTTTGGGATACCGGAAAAAGTAACCTTTTAGGGTTGAGTGAAAATACTAGCACAGGATTATATATTACCTATCATCATAATTGGTACGATCATTCAGATTCTCGTCATCCTCGTGTTCGCTTTTATTCTGCTCATATTTACAACAACTATTTTGATGGGAACGCAAAATACGGATCTGGTTCTACAGAAGGTTCATCTTTATTCTTAGAAGGAAACACTTTTCGTAATTGTAAATATCCTATGTTGACTTCGCAACAAGGCACCGATGTCTTTAATGGATCTAATGGAACTTTTTCTGGTGAAGATGGTGGCGTAATAAAAGCATTTAATAATGACATGAGTGGTGAGACTCGATTTGTAGCTTATGATGCTGTGGATCACCCTGTTCAATTTGATGCTTATGTAGCCACAACAAGAAGCGAAGGGATTATAAGTAATATTACATCTTTCCAAGGAGGTAATACTTATAATAACTTTGACACAGACCCAAATTTATATATAAATTCATTAACCATCGATAGTCCTATCGTTGCAAAAAACAACGTTATACAATATTCTGGACGTGTTTCAGGAGGTGATATTGAGTGGACTTTCGATAGTCCTAATGACGATACCTCTTATGCTATAAATACGGGATTACTAGCTCTTTTAACTTCATATACAACTAATTTAGTGTATATACAAGGTGATGCACCTGCTGGGAGCACACATACTTTAACGGTTTCTGACAACAATAATCAGTGGATTGATGAAGGTACTGCTATTACAGATATGATTTTTACTTGGGGAGGAGATGCAACAGGTGCTTCTGTTTCAGGGTTACCTTCTTCTGGAATAAATTTTAGTATAGACAACAGTATGAAAACTGTTACCGTTTTTGGTACACCAACAAATAATGTGTCTTTTTCAGTAACTACTATTGGATCAGTAGGAACAACTGTAACGGGTGAAGGTAGTATAAACATAAATGGAATTCCTTCTGGAGATGAAACACATAATTTTACAACATCTGGACTAAATAGTAGTTTTTACACATTTACTAATGCAAATATGAATTCTAATCCTGGTTCAACTACCTATGATGGATTAACATTAACTGAACGATTAAAAATTGAATCCTCAACAAACATTTCATATACCACAAACTCAGTTTCAACTCTAACATTAGTATTTGACCCTAATTTCAGTGGAAACATAAAACTTGATGGTTCTGCACATTCTGCTACTGATGGAGTACTTACTTTAACAAATATTCCTGCCGGAAATCATAATATTACTAAAGGGAATGTTGCCAATCTATATTATATTAAAAGTGAATTTGCATTGCGTATAGAGGATGTTACTCCCTTCTTAAAATTGAAGCTATACCCAAACCCAATCGCAAATTTGTTGAACATTTACTTACCTAATTCTACAATAGAAAAGATAACTATATATAGCGTTATAGGAACAGTAATACAAACTATTAATGAGGATCTAAGAGTTATCGATTTGAGTGATTTAGAAAGTGGAAGTTATTTTATAACACTTAAGACAAATAGAGGAATAGTAACTAAAAAGTTTTTAAAAAAATAAGTTTTTTCTATGACTTAAAAAAAGTCGATACTTCTTCATTTAAAGCATCAAAAAAAGCAGTAGGATATTTTAACCTCTTATTGCTTTTTTTTTAAATAATGATTTCTTAATCAATTATTACGATACTATTACTGCACTAATAATTTTACTGATTTCTGGCCTTCTAAAGTTGTAACTCTAGCAAAATACAAACCTGAATCGAAACTAAAATCAAGATCAGTACTTGTGTTAACTGTTTTGACTAAAGCACCTGTAATACTATAAATGTTAACCTCAGTATTAGAAGTTACATTAGATATATATATTCTATCATTAACGGATTTTACATTCGTATTTATAACTGTATCAATATCATCAATACCTAGGACATCAGCTCCTGCTCCTGTTACTTCAATTTTATATAGATTAAAAGAATTTGAATCGTAAATATAAATATTTCCACCAGTTCCAGTATAACTAGCTGTTATGGTTTCTGCATCGCCATTTCCAACTGCTTGAAAAGAATTCAGTAAAGTGGTACCGTCTGATATATAAAGAACACGTTCAGTATCACTACTACTACCAGATCTAAACCAAATCTTTACGTCAACTGGTCCAGAAACGGGAAAATACATATAGCTATAACTTGGCATAAAATCTACTGGAGCAGATCCTCCATTAAATTTAAAACGGTTAATTGAAGTGTACTCATCTGTCGTACCAGCATCCCAAGTAGCGCCACCAGAGTTTTCAATTTGACCAAATTTGTCACCACTACTATCTCCCACTAAAAAGAGATTGTCTTTCTCTACTGTAACACCTTCAGCTGCGTTAAAAGCAACTACAGGCCACAATGCAATTTGCTCAGGACTTGTGTAAGTTGGATCCCCTCCAAAATCCCAAACTTTAGTTTGAGCTTGTAAATTTGCCACAAAAATCAACATTGGTAAAACCAATAAAAGTAATTTTTTTTTCATGTTGTAAATATTTTAAGATTAGATAATTACAAAATTGTAATCGATTACCAAGTTAAAGATTTTTTTAACATAAAATAAGTAATTATTAAAAAAGTATTAAAAAAGGTCATCTGATAAACAGATGACCTTTGTATTTAGTTGTTTTAGATTAGAATCGTTAATGTGAAATCAACTTTACCACTTTATTACCGTCATTAGCCTGTATTTTAACAATCCATATACCATCGGCAATATCAATAGAAGTATCACTCACCGTATCTAGGTTAGCAACTAAAGCCCCAGTTATGTTGTAAACCTTAATAAGTGTTTTTGATGTTATATTAGAAAAGTGAAGCTTTTGGTCATAAGCTTTAATTAGAACAGATGATTCTAGATTATCATAATTATTTACCGAAAGTAATTCCGGAAACGGATCCCAATCATCAGTTCCTTTAGTAAAGTTAAAAGTATTAATCGCTGTGCCATCGGTTAAAGTAGGACTAGGCAATACTGTTGACCATGGTGCGCGTGTTGCTGAATTATCAACACCAGAAGCATTTTCAATAGTCCCATATTCGTACATCATTGAAGATTCTCCTCCAAGAGAGCTTGTCCAGCCTTCAGGTGAGATTAAAGACAGTCCTTCTGAACCAGGATAAGTAGATTCATCTATCGTTGTATTATAAAATACAACTTCACTTGTATTTGGTGCCCAAGGACGACCAAAGTAACCAGGTTTAGAACCATAAGTTGAAGCTGTTTCAACTCCCGGAATAGGAGACTTAATATTACACTCATACATTAAAAACCCTCTTTCTGTAGTTTGCTGTGCTGCGGTAATATATGCGGCATCACTACTGTAATCACTTGTGTTTAATACAAAATTTGATTGATAAAATACAGCAGTCATACCTCCAAAAATATAATCAACAGCTCCCATCATATCTCCTTTATAAATCGCTACTCTTGCACCTTGAGCTCCATAAAACGAATCTTGGCGACCAATAACTCTACATTGGTCTAAAAGAACTCTATCTGCACTGGCAGCAATACCAATGGCAGCAGCTTGTGTAACATAACCAGCAGATCTATCTTGTACAGCTGTATTACCATAATTGGTTGGTCTTGTTGGCTCACTTGCAGCTTTTGCTTCAACTATGTCTAGAGACTCTTTTAGAGAGATATACTGATTAAAAGAATTTTCTAAAATGATGTCTTCTAATGTAACATCTTGAGCTGTAATTACAACGGTGGCATTCCAATAAGAAGAACCTCCTCCAGTTCCTTCTTGATTTATGTAATCCGTATATCCATTTTCTGTATTCACAGCTAAAACTTCAGCATTCCATTTGTTATTAGTTCCTTGACTAAAGAAATTATACTTTTGGCCATAGTATGATGTTATTCTTACAGCATTGGCGTCGATATCAACACCTGCATTTAATAAAGCAATACTTGGATTTGAAGCGGCATTTTTTAATGTTACATTATTGCTATTAATAACTAGCATTTCTTCATAATTTCCTGGGTCAATCATAACCGTTACAGGTTCGTCATTAGGACGATCCATTCTAGAAATTGCATCTAAAGCACCGTTTATAGTTTGATAATCTTTATCTACACCAACTGTTAACGTTGGACTATAAGCTTCAATTGCTACGACTTGAAATGATACAAAATATGAAGTTGTATTAACAGCTATATTAACCACACCATCTGTTGCGCCTAGATATACGTATTCATATACCACATTTGTACTCGTACTATTAGAGGTATTAGTTACTGCTGGACCTCCTTCAACAGAATAATCCGAAGCGTAATAATCGGTAATAATTACCTTATCGCCAACAGAAACAGGAATAGCAATTGTAGATCCTGAGCTTGCATTTAAATCTCCATTAGTTCCTCTAACATTAATACTTCCTGTAAATAAAAGGCCTTCGTATGCTGTAGCAGCATTGATAACTCGATCATTAAATGTCCATTCGGTAATTGGGTTAAAAGTTAAATCTTTTGAAGTATTTGAGCCAAGAACATTTAGGTTTGAAGTTAATGCTAACCTTACTGGATAAGCATCAATGCCATCGTAAGAAACCGTATAGATTCCGTCGCGTAATGCTACTGTTGTGATATCGGTAAAACTATACGAATAACCTTCTTCGTTATTGTTTGTAAATATTAGGTTTAATTCACTTTGTTGTGTGCCATCTAATCCATTAGCATTGATAGCTACATTGTATAGAGGTTTTGCAGAAAAAACAACGTCAGCTATTTCGTCAGCTGTACCTATGGTAATTGTATTAGCTAAAATTTCATAATCATTTACCCCTTCTGCAGTTATTGTGTATTCAATTCCTGCTTCAAGATCTACACTGTAAGTAGAAGCAATTTCGTCTATTGTAACAATAGGATTGTAAACTGTTCCTGCTCCAGCATCTGGTGTGTATTGGAATGTAACATCTGATAGGTCTGTTAACCCAGTAATATTACCACTAACGTTATAAATATCTACTTGTGCTACCACAACATCATAAGTTGTTGTTTCTTCAGTGACATCTATACTCAATCCATTAGTTATTATATAGCCATTGGCACTACCTAGGCTAAGATCATAAGCATACTCTGCTGGTAAATCTATTGTGTAAGTTGCACTAGAAACTACTGCTGGAAATGCTTTACCAGCATCATTGGTAAATACTATAGAGTATCCACTAGGAATATCAGCTGCAAATGTTTCGTTAACTGTTCCGCTTAATGTTACATATTGCGCTTCTTTTCTAAGTATTCTGTAATAACTTGGCTTATCGACTTCATCAAATATGTGATACTCTCCAGCTTCTTTTGCTACAAAATTAACCTCTTGCAAATCACCACCTACAGTGACTACATCATCCTGTATTGTTGGATCTGTAGCATATTCAAAATGAATATTCCCTGTTCCGGATTGTGTTAACATCATTACAGTGACTTCATCATCTTCATTTAAAGCTAAACTCATATAGCGCCCTGTTGCTCCTCCTCCGTTAACATAAACTCTACCAGAGTAACCAGAAACACCACTTATATTTTCATCATATCGTGTTAAGTTGGTGTTTGTAGTTCTTAAGCGATCATTTGTTCCACCTACCCACGATAAATCACCTGCTGTCCATGATGATGGTAATACGTTACCCGAAGAACCAGGAGTGGTAGAACCATCATCATACCATGCATTGATGTCTGTTTCTGTCAGAATATTGTTATATAATACTTCGTCTAATTGCTCTGCAGCAAAATCCCATACATCTGTTTTAATAATTGTACTTTCAAGGCGTGTTACATCTATAGCAGGAGTATAGGCATTAGAACCATTAAATGTAAAATACAAAGTTGTTAGACCACCAATATAATTGAACTCATAATATCCTGTTTGATCAGTCATACCAGGATGTGCATCCATATCTACGTCAATTGTTCCTAAATCATTACCTCCAACTGTTGTACCACCTTGCATTGTTCCTGAACTATATTCAGACCCATAAAAGCGAATAGTGCAACTTCCTCCTTCAACATCTATTTCTAAAGAATTGCCATCTTGAAAAGCGATACCATAACCACTACTATGCCAGAAACTTGTTGCTGCTTGTGTTCTTATTTTACCATCTGGACTTGTTGTTGAAGTTACAGGATCCCATTGAACTCCTGTATTTGTAAAAGTTGATTGGTCACCTAAATTGTATGAAGATGTTGGTGATATTACATCAATTGCTGGAGTATAAGCATTGCTGCCACTAAAGGTAAAATATAAAGTGGTTGGACTACCTGTATATACAAATTCATAATAACCTGTTTGGTCAGCCATGTCAGGATATGCATCCATATCAACGTCCATTGTCCCTAGATCATTACTTCCAATAGATGTACCTCCATCCATGGTTCCAGAGCTATATTCTGAGCCATAAAAACGAATAGTGCTTATGCCATCCACATCTATTTCTAAAGAATTACCATCTTGAAAAGCAACACCATAACCGCTACTATGCCAGAAACTTGTTGCTGCTTGTGTTCTTATTTTACCATCTGGACTTGTTGTAGAGGTTACAGGATCCCATTGTGTTCCTGTATTTGAGAAAGTTGATTCATCTCCTAAATTGTAAGAGGTCGTTGTTTGTCCGTTTGCTAAAAAGCACGCGAAGAGAATGACAAACATTGTGAAAAAGGAAAGTTTTTTCATAATTGAATAGTTTATTTATAGTTTATATTTAGTTTAATCTTTGTTGACTAAAAAATTTCTGTAGGCTATTCTATTTATTGGGATTTTTTAATTACAACATATTTTATAGAATTATAATTATAAATGCAATCGATTACATAAAAACATGTAATAATTCACTTATATATTTAACGTTAAATAATAATTAAATCCACTTATTTCTTGAGTATCCTAAAGGTTTTTTGATTTTCCTTAATTTTTAATTTAACAAAATAAATGCCTTGAGTTAAATGACTTAAGTTTATATTGTTTATAGCACCATCTGTTTTTATGGATTCATTTATTAGGTTTTTGCCATTTACAGAGTAAATTGAATACTTTACCTCAGCGTTACTAATATTGGATAATTTTATATTTAATACATCTTCAACTATAGTTGGGTAGTACTTTATATTTGAGAAAACATTATTTTCTATTCCTAAATTTTCGCAACTTGAAGACATTACACCAGCACTAGTTACTTGTAGTGTTGCACCAGCACCACATGTTGTATTTGGTATATATGTCGCTACATCGCTAACAGGAATTACATTGTATGAGTATGATGGTTCAGTTACAGAGCCAATGTTAGATACGCTATTTATGCAATTGTCAAATTCTAACGTAACTGTGCCTCCATAGCCTTGATATACCGTGCCAATATTTGCAAAATCTGAATTTTCAACATAACAAGAAAGTGTGTTAATTCCACCACTCAACCCTAATGCGCGCGAGCTTGAGACATCTGTATTGTAATAACAGTTTAGTATATGTAATTCAGCATTTCTAGCTCTAGGCATTCTTTCTCTACAACCTTCTGCCCAATAGCAGTTTTGAAAAGTAATACTGTAATGCCCGTCTGCTGGAGATTGAGAGTCATTTGATCCAACCAAATTTGAAAATCTATGGTCGTTTGATCCTCCAGGTCCACCTGGAACTGCTGGTTTTAGATAGGTAAATTTACACCAAGATACGGTTACATTATCTGAATTTCCTTTAATATCGAAATTGCCATCAACTCCATCTTGAAACTCACAATGATCAACCCAAAGGTTTGTGCAACCGTCCGCAGTAAGATTATCTCTACCGTCAACGTCATATGCTCCAGGGCCTTCAAAAATTAAATTCCTTATAATAACATTATTAGAGCCATTTTTTAAATTTAAAATACCTGAACCCGATTGTGTTTGTGTATTGTTTACTAGTCTAGCATTTGGTAGACCAATAATTGTTTTATTTGTAACGACCTCACTAATGTTTTGTCCTGCTGCAATTGTAATTGTACCAGAGACTAATATTACTTGTGGAGTCTGCAATTTAATTTTAGCCTTAAAATCAGTATAAGTATTTACTGTTACGGGAGCGACGTTACCGCCACCCGTAGCGCCTTGTCCGTAGCCTTGAGGGGTTGTTGTGTAATAAGTTTGACTAAATGCTAAATTAGCGTTGAATAAAACGATAAAACATGTTATAATACTTTTCATATAATATTGAATGTTATTTACAGATAATGTAATCGATTACAAAAGTATGTAAAAATTAATTATTTTCTAGCAATTGTCATAAAATTATGATTGAGAACCTAAAATTGAGAAAAACTTAATTTTTCAAGGAATTATTATTATTCTAAAAAAATGTTAACAAAAATTTGTGTATTTGAAAATTAACAATAAATTTGTGCAATCGATTACATAAAAATTAATTTATAAACTAAATACAATAATTTCATGTTTAACAATCTAACTGATTTTTTGTTTTTCTATTCTAGTGGAAAGAAGGCAAAAAGATTTTATACTGTAAAATCTTCATCGTTGATGCTATTCGCATTATTTGTTTTTGGCAGTTCTTTTCTATATTCTCAAGACCTTACGGTTATTGGGACAGTAACTGCCGAAGATTTAGGGCCTGTGCCAGGAGCAAGTGTATTGCTTAAAGGAACTTCAAAAGGAACTTCTACTGATTTTGATGGTAATTATTCATTAAGTGTTAATGATCCTGATGCTATTTTGGTGTTTTCGTATATTGGGTATGCCACTCAAGAGGTGAAAGTTTCTGGTAAAAAAATAATTAATATTGTCCTTGAGCCTAGTTTAGAGTCTTTGGATGAAGTTGTTGTTATTGGTTATGGAACATCAAAAAAATCTGACTTAACAGGCTCTGTTGTTTCTATAGGAGGTAGTGACTTAAAAGAGCAAGGGATATCAAGTGTAGCTGAAACATTGACAGGTCGTTTAGCCGGTGTTCAGGTCCTTTCAGCAGAAGGTTCTCCTGATTCTGAGATACAAATTAGGGTACGAGGTGCTGGATCTCTAACCCAGGATAGTTCTCCTTTAATAATTGTTGATGGTTTTCCTATTAATAGTCTAAGTGATATTTCGCCAACAGATATCGAAAATATTAGTATTCTAAAAGATGCTTCGTCTACTGCTATCTATGGTTCTAGAGGTGCAAATGGTGTTGTAATTATTACAACGAAGAGTGGGAAGTCAGGAAAAATTTCGGTTAATTATAATATGTTTTATGGTGTAAAGCAGATAGCAAAAACAATAGATGTGCTTAGTCCAGAAGATTATGTTAAATGGCAATACGAATATGCATTACTTGACGATGAGCCACAAAGCTATGAGCAGTATTTTGGATTGTATCAAGACTATGATCAATACGTTGGTATGCAGGGTAATGATTGGCAGAAGCAAATATATGGTAGAACCGGAGAAGTAAATAGCCGTGATTTAGCCATAAGAGGCGGTTCTGAAAAAATTAGTTATAACTTTAATTACGCGCTTTACGATGAAAAAGCTATTATGATAGGTTCAGACTTTAAAAGAAATAACTTGTCGTTAGCTCTTAAGAGTAAAGCTAGTGAGAAAATAGATTTGTCATTTACAATGCGTTATGCTGACACCGAAGTTAATGGTGGTGGAGCTAATGAACAAAATGAAGTTTCTTCTGCTGATGCGCGTCTTAGGCATAGTGTAGGTTATTCTCCAATACCACTGCCTGGTTTAACAACAACTAATACAGACGAGGCGGTTTCTGGTTATTTAGTAAATCCTTTTGTGGCGGTTGCAGATAATCAAAGAAGACAATTGGCTGAGAATTTTAATATGTTAGGTAGTTTTTCTTGGAAAATTATTGATAATCTAAAATTTAGAAGTGATGTAGGTTTAAATAAAAGAAATGATTTGGACTATAGGTACTATGGAAGATCAACTTATTATGCTAACAATAGACCATCTGCTGAAAATCAAGGAATGCCAGCTTTAATTATTAGAGATAGAAAAAGGGAAAGCTTTAGAAATTCTAATACACTAAATTATGATTTTGTAAAACATATGGGTGAGGATCATGGTCTAAAATTATTATTAGGTCAAGAAATGATAGTTTCAAAAGATAATAGAGTCACAAGTGAAATTCAGGGATTTCCTGAAGATTTTGCTTTTCAAACTACAATAAATTTAACAACACAGGGTACACCTTTATCTGTTAATAATTTTTATAGTCCTGATGATAAATTACTGTCATTTTTTGGGCGTTTAAATTACGATTTTAAAAACCGTTATTTGTTTACTGCAACATATCGTGTTGATGGTTCTAGTAAGTTTTTAGGTGACAATCAATGGGGATATTTTCCATCTGCTGCTGCTGCATGGAAAATTTCTGAAGAAGAATTTTTTAGTGATACTAATTGGTTAGATTTACTTAAACTGAGAGTTAGTTATGGGCAGGCAGGTAATAATAATATTCCTGCAGGTCAAACCGTTCAAAATTTTGAATCATCAAATACTTCTTATTTAAATGGAATTGATAATTATTGGTCGGCCTCGAGGTATTTAGCTAATCCTGATTTAAAATGGGAAACTACAGTGTCACAAAACCTTGGATTAGATTTTGGAATATTAGGAGGGAAAGTAAGTGGTTCTTTTGAAATGTATAAGAATGTAACTGAAGATTTGTTAATTAGATTTCCGACACCAGGAACTGGATATGATAGTCAATATAGAAATATAGGAGAGATTCAAAATACCGGTTTTGAAGCTTCGTTAAATATAAATGCAATAGAAAAGAAAAACGTTGGTTTAAATGTTTCATTTAATATTGGAGTTAATAAAAACCGTATTAATTCGCTTGGTGAGCTAGAGGATTTTGGGACAAACACTAATTGGGCTTCCACTCAAATTGGAAATGATTATTTTGTACAAGTTGGTCAATCAATTGGCTTAATGTATGGTTATCAAAGTGACGGAAGATATGAAGTGTCAGATTTTGATTATGATGCAACATCTGGTGTTTATACGTTAAAGAATGGTGTAGCTGACAATAGTGCAGTTATAGGTAACGTAATACCAGGCTCAATGAAATTAAAAGATATTGATGGTGATGGTATTGTAGATGTAAATGATAATTCAATTATTGGTAATGCAAACCCAACCCATACAGGTGGTATGGTTTTAAATGCGCGTGTTTATGGTTTTGATCTTTCCGCAGCTTTTAACTGGAGTGTAGGTAATGATATATACAATGCTAATAAAATAGAATTTAATACAGCCAATCAAAACGGTCAGTATAGAAATTTAACAACATTAATGGCTGACGGAAATAGATGGACAAATTTAGATCCGTCAACAGGACAGTTAGTTACAGACCCTTCTCAGTTAGAGGCGCTTAACGCAAATACATCTATGTGGTCGCCTTACATGCAAAACCGTGTGTTTAGTGATTGGGCTGTAGAAGATGGTTCTTTCTTAAGATTAAACACATTAACGTTAGGTTATACACTTCCTGATTCTGCATTATCTGGTTTAAGTATTTCTAAACTAAGGCTATATGTAACGGCTAATAATGTTTTTGTTATTACTAATTATTCAGGATTGGACCCAGAGGTTTCAACTAGAAGAAATACTCCATTAACTCCTGGTGTGGATTATTCTCCATATCCAAGAAGTAGACAAGTCGTATTTGGATTAAACCTAAATTTTTAATTTAAACATTTTTTAAAAGATGAAAAAAATAATAATTATTTCAGGAATTTTACTAGCTGGAATTTTAAATTCTTGCCAAGAGTTTGATGAGGACTTTTTAGACGCACCAGCTCAGTCTTCATTAGATGAGTCAATAATATTCTCTACACCTGGTTTAGCAAGAGGAGCTGTAGATGGAATTATGGAGCCTTTTGGGCAAACTAATTCTTACAGAGGGCGTTTTATTCCATTTTATGGATTTAATACTGATAGTGAATGGAACTATAGCTCAGATGATGCTGGTAGTTCTCAAGGAGAATTAATGATATATGATGCCAAGCCTAATAATTCTCAAATGAATTCTACAAATAATGCTTGGGCAATGATGTATAAAGGAATCGAACGAGCAAATATATGTATTAGAGGATTAAGGAATTTTGGCAGTCCTCAGCCAAATACGGAATTAGGTCAATTGTTAGGCGAGGCTTTAACATTGAGAGCAATTTATTATGCTGATTTAATGAAAGCTTGGGGAGATGTTCCTGCGCGTTTTGAACCAATAAATTCAGAAACTATATATTTAGAAAAGTCTAGTAGAGATATTATTTATAAGCAAATTATTGCAGATTTAGGAGAGGCGTCTACATTAGTAGCATGGCCAAATGAGACTGCAGCTACTAATTCCGTAGAACGCATAAATAAAACTTTTGTAAAAAGTTTAAGAGCACGTTTAGCAATGGTTGCTAGTGGTTTTCAACAATATCCGGATGGCGTGAGACGAAGCAATGACTCAGAACTTTCAGTAGAAAGTATGTATGCACTGGCTTTAGATGAGGCTACAGATGTAATTGAGAGTGGTAGTGCTCATTTAGAACCATCATTTGAAAGTTTTTGGAAAAAATATAATGAAGAAGTTATAACAGCTGGAGGTGAATCTTTATGGGAAATACCTTTTTCAGATGGTCGAGGAAGAGTTTTGTTTTCATTCGCTGTAAGACATAGGGGTGTTGATCAGCATACAGGTCAGGCCAGAGGTGGTATTGCAGGTCCATTACCTACCGTTTTTTATGATTTTGATGAACAAGATAGTCGTAGAGATGTTAGTTGTGTTCCATACCAATGGGGAAATCCAATTGATGGAACAGCAAAACAAGAACTCGTAAACTTAAATACGTGGTATTTTGGGAAATATAGATATGAGTGGATGAATCGTTATGTAACTTCATCAAATGATGATGGTGTCAATAAAATTTACATGCGTTATGCTGAGGTTCTTTTAATTGCTGCAGAAGCTGCAAATGAATTGCAAGGAGCTGGAGCTGCTGCTGAATATTTAAAGGAAATAAGAAGAAGAGCATTTCCTTCTAATTTACATGCAGAAAAAGTTGATTCTTATGTTGATGGCTTATCAAGTTCGCAAGAAATGTTTGATGCTATTGTTGATGAATACTTATTTGAATTTACGGGTGAAATGATACGTAAACAAAATCTTATCCGTTGGAATTTATTAGGCTCTAATTTAGAAGAAGCCAAAGTAAAGATGTTTAATCTAAAGAATCGTACAGGTGAATATAGTGATGTGCCATCAACATTGTATTACAAATATGAAGATGATGATGAGAGTATAGATATTTATGGATTAAACAGAAATGAAAACATAGATCCAGGAGCTGAATATTCTGCTTTTAGTTGGGTAACACTAGAAGATGAAATGATAAATTCTCTTTTCAAACCTGGAGTGAATCCAGATGATAGACAGTTTTGGCCAATATGGCAAGTGTTTATTGATGGAAGTAATGGTAAGTTAGTCAACGATTATGGCTATTAGAAAATAATTAATAAGAAATAAATTATTATGAAAACAAAGCACAATTTTAAATCCATATTAATAGTTATGGTTTTATTACTAACATTTTCTGGATGTGATAAGAATGACGAATTAATAGATGAACTTGATATTTCTAGAGAGTTTGCTCCTGTAGGCTTAACGTCAATTATTAGAAATCAAACTATTGTAGAACTTAATTGGACTAAGGATGACAACGTAGAAAACTATTTAGTAGAAGTTAGTGAAGATGTAGATTTTTCATCAATTGTAGAGTCGGTTAATGTTTCGTCAAATGAATTACCTGTACAAATTCAATTAATAGGAGAGACAGTATATTATATAAGAGTACAGGCTTTAAGTTCTAGAGGGTTAGAGGATTCAACTTATGCAACAACAACAGAAACAACTTTAACAGAGCAACTTTTTCTAACTATAGAGCCCGGTGATATATTAGCTACCGCAGCGACATTAAGATGGGTTGCAAATAGTGCTGTAACCGAAATATTGGTTACGCCTGGTGATATTAGCTATGCGTTATCAGCACAAGAAATTGCTGACGGAATTGCAACAATTTCAGGGTTAATAGGTGAAACAGATTATACCGCCCAGTTATTAAATGATACTAATATAAGAGGTGTTCAAATGTTTACAACGGGTATAGATATTGGCGATGGTGTTTTAGTTACTCCAACTGATGATATATTTCAAATGGTAGCAGATGCTCTACCAGGAGATGTTTTAGTCCTAGAACAAGGTGATTATACGGATCAAATAGGTACAATAGTAATAGATAAGCCATTGACTATTAGAGGACTGTTAAGTTTTGATAAGCCACTATTGAAAGTTAGTTTTTCTATTGTTACAGGAGCTACAGATGTTAGTCTAATTGACTTGGATTTAACGGGTGATATTGCTTCGGAATTAACTGATGTTGTTAGGTATAGTGCAGCTGGTGCATATGATTCATTATTAGTGAGCGGTTGCAATATTCACGATTATAATAGATCTTTCATTGCAGGAAATGAGACTGATGCAATTGTTCAATTAGTTACAGTTGAAAATTGTGTAGTTACTAATGTATTAACAAGTGGAGGTGATTTCTTTGACTTTAGAAATTCAGATGTATTAAATGTGAATTTTAATACAAGTACATTTAATAATTGCGCGCCTGGACGTGACTTCTTTAGAATTGATGATGCTGGTACTTCAACTCAAACTGGGTTAGTTTGTAATGTAACTTTAGATAGTTGTACGTTATATGCATGTTCTAACTCTTCAAGCAAGAGGATATTATATATTAGATTTCAAACTAATGATATTATAGTTCAAAATACACTAATAGCGGATACAGATTCAGAAGGTTTTTCTGATCAAACTAGAACAGATGAGTTTATTGACTTTAATAACAATAATTATTTTAATGCACCAACAATGTTCGACTCTAGTGTATTAAGATTTGATAATACAACAAGTTATACAACTTTAGATCCAGGGTTTACAAACCCAACAGAAGGTGACTTTACTCTTACAACACAAACACTTATAGACAACCAAGTTGGTGATCCGCGTTGGAGGCAGTAATAGATTAATAGATTAAGTTAGTCTTTAAAAGGAGGTATGTTTGAAGAAACATTTCTCCTTTTTTCATTTTTATTCTTCTTACAATTAAAACAAAAAAATATGATTCTCAGAAAAAAACTAACAGTACTAGTTTTTATATTATTTAGTGGTTTAAGTTTTGGACAAGAATTAGCTTTTCCCACAGCAGAAGGTTTTGGAAAGTACGCTAAAGGTGGGCGAGGTGGTTTTATATATAAGGTTACTAATTTAAATGACGATGGTGAAGGAAGTTTAAGAAAAGGGATACTAAAAAAAGGAGCTAGAATAATAATTTTCGAAATTTCTGGGACTATAGAACTAAAATCAAAATTAGATATTAATAGAGGAGATGTTAGTATTCTTGGTCATACAGCTCCAGCTGATGGAATTACAATTAAAGGTTACCCAGTATCTATCAAAGCAAATAATGTTATTTTAAGATATATTAGGTTTAGAATGGGTGACATAAATAACATTGAAGGTGATGCATTAGGTTGCAGAAATACTGAAAATGTAATCATAGATCACTGCTCTATTAGTTGGGCTACTGATGAAAATGCTTCTTTTTATAATAATAAGAATTTTACGCTTCAATGGTGTATTATTTCTGAAGCGTTAAATAGGTCAGTTCATGAGAAGGGAGCACACGGATATGGTGGTATTTGGGGAGGAGTAAAGGCGTCATTTCATCACAATTTACTAGTAAGTAATAATAGTAGGAATCCTAGATTTAGTGGCTCTAAAACAACAGAAAATTCTCAAAATGAATTTGTAGATTTCCGAAATAATGTGATTTATAATTGGGGAGAAAATAGTATTTATGGTGGTGAAAATGGTACTTACAATTTAGTTAATAATTATTTTAAACCAGGACCAGCAACCACATCATCAAAAGTGAATAGAATTGTAAGTCCATCAAAACCATACGGAGATTTTTATGTAAATGGAAATTTTGTGTTTGGTGATGAACGCGTAACTGCTAACAATTGGGACGGTGGTGTTCAATGTGAAAACCCAGAACTTACTAAACTAAATGAAGCTGTTAGTATTGATTACAATATTAAAACGTCTAATGCAGAAGAAGCACTAACAAAGGTCTTAAAACATGCTGGATTAAGTATTAATAGAGATTCTGTGGACGCCAGAATTATAAAAACCGTAAAGAATGGCGATGCTACTTATAAGAATGGCATTATTGATTCGCAAGAAGACGTTGGTGGATGGCCAATTTTAAAGATTAAGAAAGTAATGAAGGATACTGATAATGACGGTATACCAAATAAATGGGAAAGAAAATTAAAACTAGATTGTAATACCAAAGACTCACATTTAAATACCTTAAATATAAATTACTCGAATATCGAAGTATAT